>Ga0181520_10000730_pt1 | contig 71041 bp, 57 predicted proteins | sample PEATcosm2014_Bin_29_FD_132451 | JGI IMG/M metagenome (GOLD analysis project Ga0181520, IMG submission 132451) | Peatland microbial communities from MTU Mesocosm Facility, Houghton, MI, USA - PEATcosm2014_Bin02_30_metaG | ecosystem: Environmental > Terrestrial > Soil > Wetlands > Peat | place... | reverse complement strand
TCGGGAGCGGTGGGGTCGAAGCCGACTTTGATGCGCAGCGGGCGGCCGGTTTTGCGGCTCTCTTCAAGGCGCTCGCGGAGGTCGCTCACGCGGATGATCTCCGCGGCGCCTTTTTCGAGCAGGTCCATCTGTTCGCCGACGGGTAGGAACGTGGTCATGTTGTCTTTCAGTATAAATTCCGTGGTTGGCTTTAATGGCGGATCGGATTGTTGGAGCTATACTTGCTGCCATGGAACGGATACGCTTTTATTTCGACAGATGGTGCAAGAAACAGCCTCTCGACTCAGGAATCGTACAATTGCCGGCCTCATCTTTCTGTCTTGCAATTTGTCTTTGGTTGATGGCTGAACTCTCCTCACATAAAGACCATGGCGGGTTTTATCTTGGCATCGGAGGAGCAGTTGTGAGCCTTCTCAACATTTTCATCAGCTACCAATCGATACACGCCGTTGTACGCCGCTTAGTAGCGGAGGCGCGGAAATTGTCGTAGCTTCGACGAAAAACGTCCCTCAGGGGCTGAAGCCCAGGTCGATAATGGGGTTCTTTGCGGCACGACTGAAGTCGTGCCCTGTTACAAAGCCAGGATTTTTCCACAGCATTTGAAGCCCGTACCCTTCAACCCAGGGAATCTTCGACAGCATTATCGGCCACCGCTTTTGGCAGGATGGGCAACTCCACGGCATTCGACAGCTTGCGCGTGATCACCTGCAAGTGATAGCCCATTACCGCCAGTGTCATGGCTGCGCCTACGCAATGGCGATAGCGTGTGGCTACCGCCAGCAGAAACTTCCAGTAGCTCCAGCGCTGCCGCCCGAAGATTCCCTGGCGGACAATCGATGTGACGAAAGCCCGCGCATTTGCGCGTGTCATCCACTGCTGCCGGGACACGCGCTGCCTGCCGGATTTTTTCTCAGGCTTTGGCTGAGTGCGGCTCAGGTAGAGCTTCACGCGCTCATAGTAAGCTCCGCTGGAGTAGATTCGCTTGAGCACTGAGCGATAACCCTCCAGCAGCCTGGCAGAATCCATATGGGGAAGAAAGTTGAGCTTGTCGTCGGTATTGTCGCCGTCACCCGCATCCAGAATGCGGCCCTCCTTGCGGAGGCGCCGAAAGAGTTGCGTTCCCGGCATGGCTTGCAACAGGCCGACCATGGCAATGGGGATGCCGCTCTTCTGTATAAAGTCGACCATGCGGTCGAAGATGTCTTCGCGATCCGTGTCGAAGCCCAGGATGAAGCCGCCCATCACCTGCATCCCATAGCTCTGGATGACGGCTACGCTTTCGAGCAAGCTGCGCCGCGTGTTCTGCAGCTTGTTGGTGGCGATCAAGCCCGGCACATCGGGGGTCTCGATGCCCAAAAAGACGGAGATGAATCCGGCATCCTTCATCAATTGCATCAGCTCCGGATCGTCTGCCAGGTTGAGCGAGGCCTCGGTGAGGAAGTCAAAACTTTTCTTGTGTTGGCTGCGCCACGCGGCAAGCGCAACGCACAGTTCTTTGGCGCGCGCCTTGTTGCCGATGAAGTTGTCGTCGACGATGAACACCGCCTCGCGCCAGCCGGCCGCGTGCAACTGGTCAAGTTCGGCCAACACTTGCGCCACGGCTTTGGTGCGCGGACGCCGCCCGTAAATTTCGATAATGTCGCAGAACTCGCAGTTGAAGGGGCAGCCGCGCGAGTATTGCACCGCCATGGTCGAGTAGCGGTTCATCTTGATCAGGCTCAGGTCGGGCACCGGGCTGGTGCTCATCTCCGGACGTTCCGCAGCCTGATAGACCGGCTTCGCTGTTCCCCGCTCCAGATCCCGCGCCAGAGTTCGAATTAGTTCCTCGGCCTCGCCGATTATTACGTGGTCCGTTTTCAGCTCAGCCGCCGGCAGGCTGCTGGCAATCGGTCCGCCCACTACCGTCCGCAGCCCGCGCGCGCGGCAGCGCTCCACAATGGCCAGCAAAGGATCGCGCTGAATGTGCATTCCGCTCAACAGCACCACGTCGGCCCAGGCCAGGTCGCGGTCGCGCAGACTCTCCACGTTGGTGTCCACCAGACGCTTGTTCCACTCGCCTGGCAGCAACGCCGCCACTGTCATCAGCCCCAGCGGAGGCTGTGCGGCACGCTTACCCAGGAACTTGAGCGCATGTTTGAAACTCCAATATGTATCAGGAAATTCCGGATAAACCAAAAGGGCGTTCATGGGCCACCTTTAAAGTAGGAGGAGCGGTTGCCCGAACAGAAATCGGCTACTTCAGACCGTATTTCCCCATCTCGGAGACAAGCGCGACCACGCTCGTTGCGGCAAACCGCTCCCTCCACACATTGTTTCTCAATGTGCAATTTCATTTCTGGTCAATATGAAACACGTTTAGATGAATTCGTGCTCTTTCACCTTCGCTGGCCCGGAAGTCTTCGCTCTGCGGCGCCGGTCTCCTTTGCCTTAAACTGGATGAATGGAAGAGTTCAGCAGGATTCAGCGGTTACCGCCTTATGTTTTTGACATCACCGGCAAGATGAAGATGTCTGCCCGCCGTCGCGGGGAGGACATTATCGATTTTGGAATGGGCAACCCCGACGGGGCAACGCCCAAACATATCGTAGACAAACTGGTGGAGGCGGCACTGAAGCCTGCGACGCACCGTTATTCGGTCTCGCGCGGCATTCCGCGGCTGCGCAAGGCCATCTGCAACTGGTACAAGACACGCTACGACGTCGAACTCGATCCGGAGACCGAGGCCATCGTCACCATCGGCTCCAAGGAGGGCATCGCGCACCTGTGCCTGGCGATTCTGGATTCGCGCGACACGGTGCTGGTACCGAATCCCAGCTATCCGATTCATATTTACGGGCCGGTGATTGCCGGAGCGCACGTGATCAGCGTGCCGGTGCACGACCGCGAGCAGTTCCTGGCGCAACTTGAGGAGCTGATTCCGCGCATGGTTCCGCGGCCCAAGGCGCTGATCGTCAACTTCCCCTCGAACCCGACGACGGAGTGCGTGGAGCTGCCGTTTCTGGCGCGGCTGGTGGAGCTGGCAAAAGAGTACGGCTTCCATCTGATCCAGGACCTGGCCTATGCCGATATCGCCTTCGATGGATACAAGCCGCCAAGCGTGCTGCAGGTGCCGGGCGCGAAGGACGTCGCTGTCGAGTTTTTCACTCTGTCAAAGAGCTACAACATGCCCGGCTGGCGCATTGGCTTCATGGTGGGCAACCCGAAGCTGGTGGGCGCGCTGGCGCGGCTGAAGAGCTACTTCGATTACGGGACGTTTACGCCGATCCAGGTGGCATCTATCGCAGCTCTTGAAGGCCCGCAGAAGTGTGTGCTTGATATCTGTGAGAACTATCGCAAGCGCCGCGACGTGCTGGTGGAGGGGCTGAACAAGCTTGGCTGGCCGGTGGTTAGCCCCAAGGCAACCATGTTTGTGTGGGCCCAGATTCCTGAGCAGTATAGGAAGCTGGGGTCGCTGGAGTTTTCAAAGCTGCTGCTGACGGAAGCCAAAACCGCCGTCTCGCCGGGGATTGGTTTTGGCGATTACGGGGATGCGCATGTGCGGTTTTCGCTGATCGAAAATGAGGAGCGGACGCGGCAGGCGCTGCGGGGCATCAAACAGATGTTTGCAAAAGGGTAGGCAGGATGATGCAATCCACTGGTCCCTCCGCAGCGGCGGAGAGGCTTGGGTGCGTTCTACCTTTCCCGCTGATAAATAGCCTTCTACATATCAAAAAAGAAGTCCCAACAATTGTTCTTGACATGCCCGGACAATTCATGGGAAGTTACAAATGCTTTCCCCGGCAGCCGGGCCGATGCAGAGCGGAGTTCATATAAGCCGCATCCTGCGATCTTGTATTGGAAGTCAAAGCACGATCACCCGATTGATGAGTTACGAAGGGGGCCCGGAGTGGTGTCAGAAAAATCGAAGAAAGACAATCTCGGCAGCGCGGCTGATGTCTGGTCCGCACGTAAGGGCTGAGTTATGCGAGCGCGGTGGATGCAGTTGCCTCTCAGAGCCGCGCAGTAGGAGGGCATCGTATGACGACGCAGGAAGGAATGTCTTATCTCGCGGGCCTGGGCGGTTTGGCCGTGCTTTGGATCATTGTACTTATCGCCACAGGAAAGCATCCCTGGGCGCTGGTCATTGGCAAGGACGAGCGGCCAAGCACCAGCAAATTCCAGATGATGGTTTGGACTGCCGCATCAGTGTTTGCGTTTCTGGCCATCTACCAGATTCGATTTAGCAGCGGCTACCGTCAGGATTTGCCCGGTGTTCCTACCTACCTGCTGATTGCCATGGGCATCAGCGTGGCAACCACGGTTTCTGCGAAGTCGATTGCGGTCAAATCCCAGGATAAGAAAGATGCCGATGCCTACGCCGCCCACCTTGCTGCTCCCCCCATTAAAAACCCTAACGGCAAGAGCGGCATATTCAGCGATGACGAAGGCCTTCCGGATATAGGCAAGGTTCAAGTCGTGCTGTGGACGTTGATTGCCGCCGGCGTCTTTCTGGCCGAGGTCTTCGCTCTCATCCAAAATCCCGGTTCCCCTCATTTCGATACGAGATTGGGCCATAACATTTGGGACCTGGGATTGCCCGATATCGGCCAGACGCTGATGATCCTGATGGGCCTCGGCCACGGCACCTATATCGGAAAGAAGATTGCGGAAAGCTAGCGTCGAAGCTTTCGTTGACTGGCGAATCAAGCACTGCGATTCCATTCCACAATTGCACTAACTTCCAGGTAGCTACCGAATGAGGAGATCTATGATGACGCCATCCACACCAGCACCTCCAGGTAAGATTGTGACTTCTAAACCAACAAGTGTTCATGGACGTGTCTTAGTGCTCTTGCAAAATTGGGCCAAGCTCAGGACCCTCCCTAACGATACTGACCAACTTACCGTCTTATGGGCACCGCAGGCGGCACCCTATAACCCAGACGGAGCTCAGCTTCTGGCAAAGGCCATTCAGGCGGAGTTTTCTGCTCCTCCGGTAATCTGTCAGTGCATCACTGTCGCTGACCTCACGCAAGGAATCAAGTGCGTTTCCGACCTTGTAACGGCTGTCCCGGGGTGCCCTCAATCATGAAAAGACCCTTGTCGAGCTTTCTCTCTACCCGGCTGTGCATGCTTGTCGCTCTCACCGCGATGATCGCTGCCGCGCATGCATGTTACGGCACCACGCCGAAAACCCTATGCTCGGTAACAGATTACAAGATATTCAACCCCAGTTCTGTCGCTATCCAATGTGGAGATGCGACATCAACAGCAGGAATTTCGGGACAAGGAGGGGCGGTATATCTGGGTACTGACCTCTCCTCTCCTCTTCCTGTGACATTCACTGCAAACCCCTATGACGACAATTGGCTATTCCTGGTATTCACACCAAAATCCGGTCCCGTAGCTCCTATCCTCAAAACTCAAACAAAATACACCATCACTATCACACTATCCTCAACTGTAAACGGTGTTGTGTTAAGTCTACCCACATCGACATTGATCGATACCACGCCGACGCTTACCCTGGCTGCACTGCCCGTAGGTGGTCCCAATAACTATCTGGTTAGCTCGCATCTCGCGTTCCAGGGCCTGGGTTTGGGATCTGGAAAAACGCTCAGTTGCAGTCTTGTCATACAGAATTACACCGGAACCTTCACCGCAAGGCCCGCAAAGTGCCGACAGATGCAAGCGGATTTGGCAGGCGTCCAACCGAACCAACCTGACCCTGGGACAGTTGGCACGCTTGAGCTTCAAACGGAGGGCAACGATATAGACATTCAAGGAATCCCATACAAGATTGCCGAGTTGCAAAATGTTTTAGGAACGGCAATGACGTTGGACCCCAAAGCCAGGCTTGGTCAGGAAAAGGCACCCGCGACAAAAGATGCGTCCAGCTACTATATAAACGGAAGTTTCGCCGCAGGGCGCGGATCGAAACCTGGGTGGATACTGGACGCGAAGATTGCACCGCCCGTCGGCCGTTTGTATGGAGGATGGCAGTTCTGTCCTACTGCCTTAGCCAATGTCGGAAATAACTCAATCTCCGGCATGACCTACACCGACACCATTGACTTTGGGCTTTCTGAGTCGCGTCCATTTGAGTTGCGCGGTAATCTCCAGGAAATATACGCCTCCGGGAGTGTGGTCTACGAAACGGACAAGGAATTCAACCGCGACAATGTTACAGGCGTGGCGGACTTTCGATACAATTTCAAGAATCTATATAGCCCCAGGGCCGTAGAAACTCTGAGAAAGTTTGGAGACCAGCAAAAGATCGCCAAAGCGAATGGAATTACGCTCCAGCAAAGCGATGTGTCGCCACCTTTCTTTGGCTATGCATTTGATATTCACACCGGCGTTGAATTTGGTGGCGCCGTTGTTGACACAACCGTCAAGGCGACGACGGGAAAGGCGACGATCGAATTGCCAACATATTCAATCTTTCGTGTCGTTCCCCAGATTCATGGTCTTCTGGAGTTTGGCCGTCTGAGTGTGGATGCGGTGGGTACACCACGATATTTGGCTGCCACGGAGAATACAGTTGTTCAGCTTCCAAACAACTCGCTGATTCTGAAAACTGTTCATGGATGGAATGGTTACGGAGTGGTAACATCCGCCTTGAACTTGGATTCCGTTGGTCATTTCTGTCTGAGCGCGACGTACAGGGATGGATTTGCCCCTCCAAAATTCTCCAGAATCAATACAGTCCAATTAGGGATATTGATGAAATTTTGAACGGTGGACCCCTGACTGGCGGGTGCTTCGAGTCTCGGTTTCGAAAGCTCAGGAAGTACGAATCTCAGTAGTGGATTTGTGCGCTCGGTAATGACCCACTCAAAGGGGCAGGGCTCAGGGTCTCGGTAAAAAGAAAAAGAAAAATACAGTGCGTCCTTTTGCGTCTGCCGCCAGGCAGGTACACTGTCGCTGACAGGAGGCTTTACCTATGCAAGCGAAGATTCAGGGCACTACTATGCCCGTGCTCGATGTGCAGCTTGACCCTAACGAGAGCGTGTATTCAGAGAGCGGGGAGCTCTCGTGGATGACTAGCTCAATTCAGATGACTACGCATACGCAGATGGGCGGGGGTGGAGGGATTTTTGGAGCGCTGAAGCGGGTGGCTGGGGGCGGAAGCTTGTTTATGACCGAGTACCGCGCTATGCAGGTTCCCGGGACAGTGAGCTTTGCTACCAAGGTCCCGGGGCATATTGTGCCGGTGGAGATTAGCCCTGGAAATGAATATATGGTTCACCGGCATGGGTTTTTGTGCGCGACGGATCAGGTGACGATCGGGATCGGGTTTCAGCAGTCGCTGGGGGCGGGGATCTTTGGGGGTAATGGATTTGTGCTGCAAAGAGTGGGCGGTCAGGGAACGGCCTGGCTGGAGCTTTCAGGCGAGTTGGTGGTGAAGACGCTGGCACCGGGCGAGGTGCTGCGGGTGCATCCGGGGCATGTTGGCGCGTTTCAGGGTTCGGTGGCCTTCCAGATTGCCATGGTTCCGGGACTGAAGAACGCGATCTTTGGCGGGGATGGGTTGTTTTTGGCGGTGCTGGCGGGGCCGGGGACGGTGATGCTGCAGACGCTGCCGATTTCGCGGCTGGCGCACCAGATCAACGAGTACCTGCCGCATACGGAAAGGCGCGACGTGGGGAACGCGGCGGGAGGGGCGATACTGGGCGGGATTGTGGGGTCGATTCTGGGCGGGGATCGGTAGGGTTGCGGTCGAGGTATTTTTTTCCGGCTCCTGGAGGCAGCTTCACAACCGGCTCGATGCAATTCGTACCATTCCCTCAGGGGTTAGAGCCCGCCAGTTAACCTGGCCCTCAACGGCACGGCTGAAGCCATGCCCTTTCAAAAACCGGCTATTAGACAGCCTCTACTGTTTTACGTGGCCGTACCGGTCGATGCGGCCGCCGCGAAAAAAGCGGTGGTTTACCATGCTGTTGCCGAGCAGGAAAAAGGCGACCAACAAACCGATGAGAAACAGGGTGAGTCCAATCTGGAACCGACGCGACTTTTGATCGGCCGAGGCTGGCGCCTGGGATTGATTGGTCATCGGAGTTTCCTCCTGTCACATGATGCGCCTTGTTTGGAGATGGCGCTAGTAAAAATGCGCACTAAACGATAAAGGCCACGCCGGAAAGCCGGCGTGGCCTTATTTATCTTCGATCAGTAGAGGTGCTACTTGGGCTGCGCTGAACTTGCCGGAGCTGAAGATGCAACCGGCGTGGACGCCGGCGCAGAAGCCTTGGGGGCAACTGGGGCCGCTTCCTTTGTCTCCGGCTTGTTCGCGTCGGGCTTGGGAGCCGGTTTCGGATGGACATACGGATCTGCCACGTCCAGCAGTTCGACGTCAAAGATGATGTCCGACTTTGGAGTAACGCCAGGGTGGGCGGCATTCGGCCCGCGACGTCCGTAGACGCCATAGGCCATTTGGTAAGGGATGATTATGCGGCGCTTTCCGCCTACCCGCATTCCCAGAATGCCCTGTTCCAGGCCCGGAATTACCTTGTGGTCCTCCCAATTGAAGGTGAATGGCTGCGGCGCCGGGTCCTGCTTGTACTTGCCATCATCCCCTATGACTGGCTTGCCGTCTTTGTCCTTGAGATTGGCGTGATGCTCATAGGTGGAATCGAATTTGCTTCCACTGGCCGCGTTCCAGCCGGTGTAGTGGAGGGTGTACTTTTTGCCGGGCAGCGCCTCGGCGCCGTCGCCAACTTTGATGTCCTGGTAGCGGAGGCTGAAGTCATCTACCAGCTTGGCGTCAGTGGGAGGAATATCTTTGGGCAGTTTGATGGTGCACGTCATGCTGGCCCCGCCGCAGTGAATATCAGCCACCAGGGCTGGAGCTTCAGGATGGTAGATCGGGTTGCCTTGATCGTCTTCGTCGGCGGGGTGCTTGGGCGCCGTTGCTGCGGCAGGAGTTGCGGCCGGGGCCGTGCTCGTTGGGGTTTGGGCAATTGCCGCAGCAGCGCTCGCCGCCAGGATCAGTACCAAAAATGTGCGTTTCATCTTGCGATCGGACTCCACCGTGATTGATTACAAAAGTTTAGGATCTCTCATCTTCCGTCAATGGTGAGATTGCCGGAGCACCATGCAGATCGAGGATCAACCGCGTATGGCCTCATTCAGGTTGCAATGGTATAGATCACTTGGTTAACATTCCTTTTATTGCTTTACAAGGCTCTTGTCAAGATAGCTACACGCCACAGTATAGCAGGGCGAGGAAGCTCGGCCGCGTCGCGATTCGAGCGATCGGATGGACACGACTCGTGCTTGATTGCGAGCGATTTCGTCCGAACCTGATGGAAGTAAACTTGCAGTACTTAAGACTCGGCGCTACACATCAATCACGCTTGAGAACGAGGCGCGAAGATACCAAAGTACAATCCGAATCCGATTACTGATTTTCGAATTGTGAGAGTGCTGGTTACTTCAATTCAGCATTGGTTTTCGATTGCTTAAACGCGGCTTCATAACCGCTTGATGCAATTCAGGCCGTTCCCTCAGGGGCTAAAGCCCGCGAATTAACTTGGCATTCAACGGCACGGCTGAAGCCGTGCCCTTTCAAAACTCGGTTATGAAACAGCTTCTAAGTAAAATTAACCGCGATATTCCAGGAGACAACAATGAAAGTGACGAGACGTCATCTGATTAAGATGCTGAGTTATGCGATTCCAGCGCTTACTTCCCCGCAAATGCGGGCATTCATGAGAGGCAAGACAGGCGTTGTCCCCGGCGGAGTTACTGCAACCATTGAAGTGCTGCAAAGCTCCGATGCGGCTGCATTGCCCGATCTGTTGGTTTACGGAGGCACCTCTTCCGGCGTGATGACTGCATACTCGGCAGCGCGCGAGGGATTGCGGGTGGTGCTGCTGGAAGCGGGAGCTCACCTGGGCGGCATGGTCACGGGCGGGCTGTCGGGCACTGACCTCGGCCACTACTCGATTATTGGCGGATATGTTCGCGACTTCTATCTTAAGGCGGCCTCTCATTATGGAGTGCGCGATCTTGATCGTATGGAGAACTGGTACTCCGAGCCGCATATGGGGGAAGATCTTTTTCGCGGCATGCTGAAGGATGCCGGAGTCACAGTGCTCTATCACCAGCGGTTGCGCGAGCTGAATGGCGTGGAGCTTGAGGGCAAGCGCATCGTCTCCATCTCGACTGAGGACGGCAAGCGCTGGACGGCAAAGATTTTTGCGGACTGCACGTACGAGGGTGACCTGATGGCGAAGGCAAAGGTCGGTTATGCGTGGGGGCGCGAGTCGGCTTCAGAGTATAACGAGGATCTTGCCGGGGTTCGCGCGAAAACGCCAATGAACCAATTTCGCTGGGCGGTTTCGGCTTATGATAAGCATCATCGTCTTCTTCCGGAGATAGACCCTGGGCCTCTGGCCGCTGCTGGTTCTGGCGATAAGAAAGTGCAGGCTTATAACTTTCGACTGATACTGAGTAATGATCCTGAGAACAGGCTCCCTTTTCCCCGCCCGGAAGGGTACGACCGCTCCCGCTTTGCTTTGTTGGAACGTTATTTGAACGAATATGAGTCGCACACAGGCGGTAGGCCTGGGATTAAGGATCTTTGCAACTTTGTGGTTATCCCCAATCGCAAGGCTGACTTTAACAATCAAAACGGTTTTGGGTCGGATTACATCGGCCGTAACTGGAAGTATCCTGAGGCTGGTTACAGTGAGAGGGAGGCTATCTGGAAAGATCACCTGACTTATACTCAATGCTTCTATTACTTCATTACGCACGACCATAAGCTGCCCGCCGGACTGCGGGCCGAGACTAGCGAATGGGGTTTGTCAAAAGATGAATTTACCGATACGGACCACTGGCCGCACCAGCTCTATGTGAGGGAAGCACGACGGATGGTGGGCGACTATGTGATGCGCCAGCCGGATACAGTAAGCGAGCGCACTAAGTCAGACTCGATTGGCATGGGATCGTATAACATCGACTCGCATAACACGCAGCGCGTCGCCATGCCTGACGGCAACGTACTGAATGAGGGAGACGTTCAGTTTCCTGTGAAACCATACGAAATTTCTTACCGCAGCATCACGCCCAGGCGAGCAGAGGTGGAGAACCTGCTGGTGACCGTTTGCATGTCGGCGACTCATATTGCTTATTGCTCCATCCGCATGGAGCCGCAGTACATGATTCTCGGGCAGGCCGCGGGAACGGCTGCGAGTCTCGCCGTCAACAGCCGCAAAGCGGTTCAAGATATTTCTATCTCCGATTTACAGCGGAAACTGCGCGAGCATGGGGCGGTGCTTCATCTCGACGAGGAGTTTCGTCCGGCTGCCACATAGGAATGCATTCGGCCGATGCAGGTTGCGATCGGCTTGGTATGATGATCTTCTCGTTTTTCGGAGGGATTTCGATGCGCTCTTTATCCAAAGTTTTGGCGTTCGCGCTGGCGGCGATGGCTTTGCCGGTGCTGGTTTCTTCTCAAGCGGCGGATTACGTTTACCGGATTGATGGCCCGGCAAGTGTTGCGGCACTGCGCGTTAACGGCGCTTCCGCTGAATGGTCGGCAACGATTGAAGATGGCGGTGCGATTGAAGCTGTTGCGGAAAAGCTGCCTGCGGTCAAGAATGGGGCGGTTCACCTGGTGCTCGCGCCCGGCAGCGCGTCGGAGACGGTGGATTTGAATGCGGAATCCGGATTGGTCTCAGATTGGTCAGGCCGCGGCAAACTGGTCTTTCAGCTTTGCAACGCCTCAGAGTTCATGATTCCGTTCACACTGACGATTCGCGACGCGGCGGGCGCGACATTCACGGCCAATCATCTATGGATGTTCAGAGCGCGCAATCGATTTGAGATTCCGCTGGCCGACATTCGCACGGACGACGGAGCTCCGATCGATCTGAGCCATATACGGTCGATGCGGTTTGAGTTTCACAGCGCGGAGAAATTTGAACGCGACCTGTGGATATATAACCTCTTTATCGTGGCGGCTGGAAGTTCATCCAGAGCACGCAGCGAGCTACTGCTGGACTTTGGACCGCAGGGAGCGCCGTTGCTGGATGGGTCACGGCCCATCGACGAGCACACGGCTTATGCAAAATGGCGCGGGTACGGCTGGACTACAAATATGGAGAAGGCCACAAGCGCGCAGTTCAATCAGCCCAAGCCCGACCCCATGCTGAACAGCATGGTCTGGGCCGACCTGGGCGAGCGGAAGGCGACCTTGCGCGTAGATCTGCCTGACGGTGCGTATCGCGCACGATTCTGGGGCGGGAACTATTCATCGAAGGCGGTTGCTGCGAAGGCCTTTGCGCTTGCTGTCGATGGCGCGGTGGTGGCGGAGCGGCGGGCAGACCCGGCCACCTTCTACACCGCTGCTGAATATTTTCGAGGGATCGACGACTGGTACCAGCCCGGCGAAGATACCTGGGTAAAGTTCGGGCGCAATCTTTACCAGCATTATGATTTTTCATTTACAGTACACGGCGGCAAGGCGGAGTTTACGTGGACGAAGACGCTGGCTGCCTTCGGTCTGCTGATTGCGCCCGCAGCCGATTTCAATGCGGCTATCGAGCGCGTGGAGTCTGCCGAGCGCCAGGCCTTCGAGTCCAACATCAAATCCCCGCAACCTGCAACGTCGAACTTGCAGGTTGAGCCTGCAGATCAGAAACGGGGATTTGTGCTATGGAGCCGCGACTGGCAGAAAAATGTGGGACCGTATGATGCGCCGGATGCGGCCGAGCGCAACCCCGCTTCTTTGCACGCAATCGCAGCGCAGGGCGAGCGCGTTCACTCAACGGTTACTCTCACGCCGCTGCGGTCGCTCGGCTGGGTCAGCGCCTCAGTGAGTGCGTTGCGCAGTCGTTCCGGGGCTGTGCTGCCTCAATCGTCGATTCAAGTGCGAACGGAAAAATATCTGTGGGACGGCTGGCCTGCCAGCCTGGATCGATACGAGCTCTTTCCCGCTTCACGCGCGCCGGCCTACGCAAATTTAAACCAGACCTGGTGGTTCACCATCACTCCGCCGGCCGGAACGAAGCCCGGCGTTTACTCGGGAACCGTGCGGCTGATTGCGCAGAGCGGAGCCGTTTCGATTCCGCTCAGCGTTGATGTGCTTCCGTTCCAACTAGCCAGCGCAGAGCAGCACGGCGCGGCTTATAGTTTGTGGCGCAACAGCGATTACAACATGAGTTACGCGCTGCGCTATTTTATGCCCGCAAAGATGGATTATTTCCACCGCCTGCTGCGCGCGGAGGCCGCCGACATGAAGGCGCACGGCATGACCATGTTCCACTTCTCCGCGCCCTCGATCACGGGTGTGGAGGGCGATCACGTCACGCTCGACTTCACGCTTGATAAAGAGGAGAGCCGCGCGGTGAAGGAATACGGGCTCACTGGGCCTTCGCGTCCGGCGCTGGTTTTTCTGACGATTGAGATCTCGCGCAAGCTGATGAAGGAGACTCGCTACGGGGATTTTCAGGAGCCTGAGGAAACGACTCCCATGCTGCCCGACAGCCAACGGGACGAGGAGTTTTCCGATCGCTTCAATCGGAGATTTATAGACGCCGTCCGGCAGATTCAGGATTTCTTTGATGCGCAGGGCATTCCCATCATGATGCAGACGGCCGATGAGCCGCGCGAGCGCAACATCAATCAGTGGAACCGCAATCTGGCTGAGACCATCCGCTACGACAAGATGATCAAGGATGCAATTCCACGCGTAAAACTCTACATCGATCCGGAAGGGGACGAAGACGCGGGAGTGAGTTACCTGCCGCTGCTCGATCAGCTTGACTATATTTCTCCGCATCCCTGGGACCGAGCGGTGAAGATGATCGAGCACGCGCACAGCGGCAAGCCCGAGCTTCGCTACTACAACGGCATCGTGGGCGACCGCTACGACTGGGGCTTCGAGGTGGCCGCGGCTAACGCACACGGCTTCTCACAATGGCACTTCGGATGGGAACTCGAACCCTTCCAGCCATTCCAGGCGACGTGGCACTCGGGATACACGGTGGCCGGCCCGGATGGCCCGCTGGACTCGCCCGGTTACGAAGTGGTCGCCGCGGGCATCGACGATTACCGGTATATCGCGACGCTGCGGGAACGCATCGCGGCAGCGAAGAAGGCTGGATTCAGCGGACCCGCGCTTGCTGAGGCTGAGGCCGCGCTGAGGGAGTTGCAGGCGGGGTCAGAGCCCTACGCCATGCGGGCTGAGTATGCAGACGAAGGACATACGCATCCGCGGGACACGATTGCTGGAAAGACGCTGGACGATTGGAGAGCGCGGCTGGCCGGTTGCATCGAGGCGATCGACCGGGCACGAGGGGCTGGTGGGAAATAGCTTCAGTGCGAAGCCGCTAGAGCACTTCTCTTGAAGGCGTAGAGTGAGCGTGGACCGGGAGGTCCACGCTACAGCCGGCCGGGAGGCCGGCGCTACCTGTTCTAGGCGGGACTAGTAATCTTGGGACCAACAGAGACTCGGTCTATGCCAATAGATGAAAATTCTCTAAGTCAGAGATTAGGATTGACTGAATTGGTGCGGCACACTGCCTGTGTGCCGCATTAGTTTTTGGGAAAGCGCTGGCGCACCATTTGCAACGCTTCTTCGGCAGTACTGATTGTTCCTTCGAGTTGCGCATCTTCGACGGCGCGCAGCATTTCTTTGAAGCCTGCTCCTGGAATGTAGCCGGCTGCAATCAACTCGCGACCGGTGATTAGTGGACGGGGTCGCACCGTTTCTTCGGGCATCGAGAGCCAGCGTTCACGGACAAACTCCCAGTGATCCAGGTTCCCGCTTCCGGCGAGGCAATCCATGCGGTGCAGCGCCAGATGCTGCTCAAATACCGTGAGACGGAAAAAACGCTTCAGAGTGGAAGCCTTCATCCGCTGCGCATCGGCAAAGCGCATGTGGTTTTCAACCAGAGCCAGAATCTGCTGCGTTTCATCATTTGAAAAACGGAAGCGCCGGCAGATTTCAGCAGCTATGGCCACGCCGATCTCGACGTGGCCGTCAAAACGGATCCGATCCGGGGCGCGGCGGAAGGTCGGCGGCTTGCCCACATCGTGCAGCAGAGCTCCCCAGGCCAGCGTCAGCGGGCATCCGGCTTCAAGTTGTTCCAGAAGCATCAGAGTATGCGTCCACACGTCGCCTTCCGGATGGAATTGCGGCGGCTGCTCCACGCCCTTCATGCGCGCGACTTCGGGCAGGACTTCAGAGAGCAGGCCTGTTTGATCGAGCAGTTCGAAGGCTCTGCGGGCGCGGCCTTCGGTCAGCATTTTGGTCAGCTCATCGCGGACACGCTCGCGGCTTACCGCGTGAACGCGCGGAGCCAGTTGACGGATTGCCGCGGCTGTTGCCGGCTCCAGGTCAAAGCCTAATCGAGCCGCAAAGCGCACTCCGCGCAGCATGCGCAGGCGGTCTTCTTCAAAGCGCGCTTCCGGCCCGCCGATGGCCCGAATTATGCCCGCGTCGAGGTCTGCCACTCCGCCTACGTAGTCGATTACTGATGCACGCAGGTCGTTGGCCGATTGCAGAGGATCGAGCAGTAGGCCGTTGATGGTGAAATCGCGGCGGCGCACATCTTCTTCGGCGCTTTGTGTATAGCGCACGGCATCGGGATGGCGACCATCGGAGTAGGCGCCATCGGAGCGGAAAGTGGCTACTTCGGTGGTTATGTAGCCTTCCTCATCGTTGTCGGCAACGAGCACTACGCCAAAATGCGCGCCGACGGCGAAAGTTCTTTTGAAGAGGTTCAGTACTGCGTCCGGCGTTGCAGAGGTGGCTACGTCATAATCCTGCGGGATGTGGCCAAGGAGCAGGTCGCGGACGCAGCCGCCCGCCAGGTAGGCTTCATGGCCTGCCGCGCGCAGCTCCTTCACCCCCTGCAAAGCCGCTTCGAATTGGCGCGATTCAGGAACCATTGCTTTGTTAGAGAGTAATCTGTCCGATGCCCAACTTTCGAGGCCCGGTAAACTAAATGGATGGGTACCCGCGGCTTGATCCTCGGCATCGAATCCTCCTGCGACGAGACTGCGGCTGCCGTGGTCGAGCGGGGAGCACGCACGCTCTCTTCAGTGGTCGCCTCGCAGATTGCCACGCACGCACGCTACGGGGGGGTGGTGCCAGAGCTAGCCAGCCGCGAACATCTTCGCGCTATCGTTCCGGTTGTGCGCGCTGCGCTTGCCGAGGCCAATGTTACCCTTGCCGATCTGGATGCTATCGCTGTGACCTCAGGTCCCGGACTTGCGGGGGCGCTGCTGGTGGGCATTACCTACGCCAAGGCTCTGGCCTACGCCAACGGTCTTCCGCTGATCGCTGTCAATCATCTGGAAGGGCATATTCATGCGGTGTTGCTGAATGAACGCGAGACGGAGCGGGGGATTGAAAACGTGAATTCCCAGGCCTCAAACGCGAGACCTGGGCCACCCGGAAATGATGTGAACGAGAAGCCGGCGCTGGCGCTGGTGGTCTCCGGCGGGCACACGCATCTTTTTCTGGCTCGGCCTACCGCATCTGCGTGGACTTACAAGCTCATCGGCCGCACGCTCGACGACGCAGCGGGCGAGGCTTATGACAAGGTTGCCAAGCTGCTGGGCCTGGGCTACCCTGGCGGACCCTGGATCGACGCTCTCGCTCTGCACGGCAACCCGCATGCCGTGCCGTTTGCTTTTTCGCAGATCAAAACAAAAGTACACCTGGCCGGTAAGGCCCCGCGTACCAAGGGGGCCAAAACGGCTCCTATCGCCAACCTCGACCCGCGTTTTCTGTTTTCGTTTTCGGGGATCAAGACCGCGGTTCTGCGGTATGTGGAACTGCACAATCTGAGGCCCGAGGCTGAATCGCGGCGCGAAGCTCTCTTTACCGGGCCTGATGCACCGGCTCACCCTACGGTTGAAGATGCGCTGGCACAGTGCGATCCGCAGACCCTGGATTTAATTGCCAGTTTCCAGCACGCAGTGGTCGGCGACTTGATGAAGAAAACCTTTGCGGCTGCCGAGTCTTTGGGCGCGCGGCGCATTCTGGCTACGGGAGGGGTTGCCGCCAACCGCTCGCTCCGCGCACGTTTCACCGCCGAAGCGGCCCGGCGCAACCTTCACGTGGCATTCCCAACGCTGGCGCTTTCCACGGATAATGCGGCCATGGTTGCCACGGCGGCGTGGCCCAAACTCCAGGCCAAGGAGTTCGCTGATCCCGGCCTGTCTGCCAACCCATCGCTGGCGTTGGGTCGATGAATGGTAGAACTTGTTTCAAAATAGATTCAACGAATTTTGAAGGTAATTCCTCAGGGGCTAAAACTCGTTATTTTTTGGCTTTTTTCGGCATGCGACCCACATACTGTGTGGGTTCCTTGGTCGTGCCCCGACACAAAGCAGGTGCTCATTCGCAGTCTATAAAGCTCATACTCTTCCTATTGATCTACTATCTGGTCTTTTTCCTTCACGGACCGTTAGCCCACTGGCTTGTTACAATCGGAAGGGCCGCAAAGTGGCCTATTCTTGAGATTTATGAGCAAGCAGTTCGAACGATGACCCTCCGCCTCTTCAATACTTTGTCAGGACAAGTCGACGAGCTTATGCCCATGGACGGCAAGGCTCTGCGCATGTACGCATGCGGGCCCACGGTCTACGACTATGGGCATATCGGCAACTTCCGCACCTTTCTGCAGGTAGACGTGCTGCGGCGGTTTTTGAGGCTCAGCGGCGTAAGAGTGAACCACGTTATGAACATCACAGACGTGGACGACCGTATTATCCAGAACGCGGCCAAGGCCGGCGTCTCGATTCACGAGTACTCCGCGCCGTTCGAGCAGGCTTTCCTTGAAGACCTGGAGTCGCTGCGCGTGGAGCAGCCCGAGGGGCTTGTGCGCGCCACCGAGCATATTCCGAAGATGGTGGAGTTGATTGAGAAGCTGGCGGCGGCCGGAGCCGCGTACAAGACGGAAGATGGAAGCTGGTACTTCAGGCTGGCTTCGTTTCCTGGTTACGGCAAGCTGAGCAAGAAAGATTTGAGCGGGATGGAAGACGGGGCGCGCGTGGATGTGGACGAGTATGAGAAGGACTCGGCGCGGGACTTTGCTCTGTGGAAGGCGGCCAAGCCGGGGGAGACTTCGTGGGAGACGGCGATCGGCGTGGGAAGGCCGGGCTGGCATATTGAGTGCTCGGCGATGGCGATGGAGTACCTGGGCGAGAGCTTCGACCTGCATGCCGGCGGCGAAGACCTGATGTTCCCGCACCACGAAAATGAGATTGCGCAGAGCGAGAGCGTGACCCATAAGACTTTTGCGCGGCACTGGATGCACGTGCGCTTTCTGCTGGTGGATGGGCGGAAAATGTCAAAGAGCGAAGGGAATTTTTATACTCTTCGCGACTTGCTTTTGAAGGGGTACAAGGCTTCGGCGATTCGGCTGGCGCTGATCTCAGTGCCCTATCGGCATCAGCTCAACTTCACCTTTGATGGATTGATCGAGGCGACCAACGCCGTTGAGCGGCTGCGGACTTTTCATCAGCGGCTCAAGCAAGGGAGTTTTGCGGCGGGCGAGAATCCGGCGCTCAAGGAAGCGGCTGCCAAGGCGCAGGCTGATTATCTGGCGGCGCTGTCGAACGATCTGAACACCGCCGAAGCTCGCGCGCCGATCTTCGAACTGGTCCGCGCGGCGAATACAGCCATCGATCAAGGGCAGCTTTTGGCCGGGGACCGGGATGCGATTCTTGCGGTTCTCGCCAGCTTTGATGCGGTCTTTGACGTGATTGAAGATCGAGACGCCGAGGCGACGCAGCGGGCCCTCAAGTGGGCTGCGGAGAGCGGCCGCGAGGCCGACGTGGCTCCCGAACTGCTGGCGCGGCAGTCGATCAGCGATGAAGCGGTCGATGCGCTGGTGGCCGAGCGGACTCTGGCCAAGAAGCAGCGGAACTTTGCCCGTGCCGACCAGATTCGCAACGAACTCGCCGAGAAGGGCATCGTGATCGAGGATTCGAAAGAAGGCGTGCGCTGGAAGCGTAAGTAATTTAGAATCGAGCATTCCTATTCCCTACGAGGTGCCCCATGGAACCCAACGAAGCCCAGGAATTGAAGGAAAACGCTGAGCATGCAGAGCATGAGAATGCGTTGCGGCCGGTTGCATTAACCATGACTGTGCTGGCCGTGCTGGTGGCCGTGGTCACCGTGCTGGGCCATCGAACGCACACCGAGGCCGTGCTCGACCAGAACAAGGCCACTGACACCTGGGGCGAGTTTCAGGCACAGAATATCCGCTCCTGGGACGCGGACCTCAGCCTCAACCTGATGAAAGATCTCGAACTAAAAGACAAGGACGACGCGAAGAAGAACGCGGATGAATACCGTAAACGCCAGGCCAACTGGGCAGAGAAAATGGCTGACGAGTTCAAAGAGGCCAAGGCGTTGGAGGCTGAGGTGAAACTGGCCGAAGCCAAGGCCGACCGCTTTGACCTGGGCGAAGCTCTGCTGGAGATTGGGCTGGTCATCACCTCGGTTACGCTGCTCACCCGCAAACGGGCTTACTGGTATGTGGGCATCGTTTTCTCGCTGTGTGGCATTGTATCGGCGGTTTTTGGACTGTTGCTGAAGTAGGAGATTGAATTCCTCCATTTCGCATCCTGAGACGTGGTAGACTGGCTGGCACATGAACCCACGCCTGGTTGCCACGATTCTCGCCCTCGGGAGCTTTCCGCTTTTTGCCCAAACGCCTGACCCCACCTCTGCGGGCGTGGCTCACACCAGTGATATTGGCTTCAGTTACAGTATTCCCGCGGACTGGGAGGTAGTGGACACCAAGCCTTCACTCCCGGCGGTGCGGGCAGAAGTTGCAAAGACAGCCAAGAGCGAAGATGAAAAGAAGGGGATAGGCTGCGTGCAAGTCGTGTTGACAGCGCGACACGGGGATCCCTCCTCGGTCGTCGTGGTTATCGCGCTTCCATACGACTGTTATGGAACGACCATGACGGAGAAGGACCTGCCCGGCTTTGGTTCTGGAGCTTCGGAAGGGATTAAGAACACGTTCAACATTTCCAACGCAGTCCATGGCGCGTATACGTTGGGTACTCACAGCATGTGGGTCGAGCGCGCGGACGGCGTCCTGAAAGACAGCCCCGGAGTGAATTACACGGTGGAGACGGTTTGCAGCGTGCTCAAGAAAGGCGCAGTGTGCTTGATGGCGATGGCCGCCGACAAGGCCGACTTGCAGACCTTTGAGAACGGCGCCGTGGCATTCGACAGCGAAGTTCCCGCCGCTCTGGTCCCCGCAACCGCATTCGAAAAGCAACCGTAGCTACGCCTGATCGACGGCATTTATTCCGCCGGCATCTGTTCTAGATCTTCGAGGGGACGGGGCTTTGTCTTGACCTGTGCGGTGGTGAGCAGAAACACGGCAACCACGATGCCAGCCATGCCCACAAATTCAGCCGCCTCCGGGCGTTCGTGAAGCAGGAAGATTCCCAGCAGTACCGCTACCACTGGATTCACGTAGGCATAGGAAGTGACCTTGGCTACGGGAACGTGCTCAATAAGATATATGAAGCCTGTGTAGCCGAGGAGTGAACCGCCGGTGATGAGATAAGCCTGCGACCCGATCGATGCGGCGTTGACGTGAAACTGAGGCCACTGGCCGAGGGCCGTACCCAGCATTGTGCTGAAGGCGCCCGCGAAAAGCATCTGCCAGGCTGCGGCCACAAAGCTGTTTACCGGCAAACGCGTACGCCGGGAGAGGATGCTGCCCACGGTCCAGGAGAGCGCGCCGGCGAGCAGAGCGGCAATGGCCCACATGCGCGCGCGATCGCCGGCCAGTCCGTTGTGCAACGAGGGCCAGAGCAGTGCGGCAAGGCCTGCAAAGCCCAGCACAATGCCCAGCCAGCCGCGCGCTGGCAGTGGCTCTCCACCGGGCAGAAACATTTCAATCAGCGCAACATAAAGTGGAATGACCGCCAGGACCAGCGAGGCCAGGCCGCTGGGCACATTCCTCTCCGCATACACCAGGCCCACGTTGCCGCCGCCCAGCAACAGCAACCCCATTACGCACAGCATGAGCATGGTTTTTGGAGGCCAGGCGATGCGGAGTCCGCGCCAACGGCACCAGGCCAGCAGAATCGCACCGGCGATGAGAAAGCGCGTCCCGGCCAGCAACAGCGCCGGCATCTGGGCCGCTCCAATGCGAATGGCGGTATAAGTGGAACCCCAGAAAAAGTAAACGCAGGCAAATGCCAGAACGATCGAGGTGGTTGCTGCTCTCTTGCCGGATTGGCCTGGTTGGAAGGTGGGTGCGGACATGGGGATAAGTCCATCTTAGAGCCTGCGAGGTGCTAGCGTGGAAATGGCCTCGTGGCACATGCTATGCTCGACGGGAGAGGGTTCCCGTGCAACCGCGTGCCGTTTATCGACTGTTTGCGCCGGCCAACAGGCGCTGGTCGCGGTCGCGTGCGCGAATCATCTGCCCGCGGAAACATTTGCGAGTGCTGCCGATGCGCACGCGACCTAGCCTTTTTGCCAGCGATTAGTTCGGATTTGCCGAAGACCTTCGCCTGCCGATTTTCGCCCGCCAGACGAGCAGAACTGGATGATCCCACTGCCATGGGGTCCGTGGCCGCGCCACATCCATATTTGGAACGGCACTATTGAAACTGCCAAGGAGATAAGAAGATGACTAAACAAGAGATCTACGAAAAATACGGTCCGAAACTTCGCTGTCCCTTGCCGGGACCCAAAGCCCAGGCGGCCGTTGCAGCCGATACGCGGCTCATCTCGCCCAGCTATACGCGCTCGTATCCGCTGGTGGCCAAGCGCGGCCGTGGTGTTCGCGTGGAAGATGTGGACGGCAACGAGTTTCTCGATTTTGCGGCGGGCATTGCCGTGGTCTCGACCGGCCACTGTCATCCTGAAGTCGTCGCGGCAATTCGGAAGCAAGCTGGGGAGCTGCTGCATATCTCCGGGACCGATTTTTATAACGAAGCTCTCACGGATTTAGCCGACCGGCTCTCCGGCGTGGCACCGATGCCTGGACCGCACAAATTTTTTTACGGCAACTCCGGGGCTGAGGCAATTGAGTGCGCGCTGAAGCTGGCCCGCTACCACACAGGTAGGCAGCAGGTGATCTCGTTCTTTGGCGCATTCCACGGCCGCACCATGGGCGCGCTGTCGCTGACCGGATCGAAACCGCAGCAGAAACGCCGCTTCTCTCCGCTGGTTCCGGGAGTGACGCATGTGCGTTATCCCTATACCTATCGCGGCTGCTCGGGGGGGCCCCAGGAGGAAGAAGCCTTCAGCCTGGGCTGCGCGCGCTACATTGAAGAAAAGCTTTTCAAGTCGATTCTGCCTCCCGAAGAGGTTGCCGCTATTTTTGTCGAGCCTATTCAGGGCGAGGGCGGATTTATTGTGGCGCCGGATAATTTCCTGCGTGAGTTGCGCGCCATCTGCAATCGCCACGGCATTCTGCTGGTGGTGGATGAGGTGCAGTGCGGCATGGGCCGAACGGGCAAGTGGTGGGCGATCGAGCACTCCGGAGTGGCTCCGGATATGGTCTGCCTGGCCAAGGGAATTGCCAGCGGAATGCCGCTAGGCATCTGCATGACGCGGGCCGAGGTTATGGACTGGGCACCCGGCTCGCACGCTTCGACCTTCGGCGGAAATCCGGTTTCGATCGCCGCCGCGCTGGCCACGATGGACATTATCGAGCGCGAAGCGATGGCGAATGCCGCCAAGGTTGGAGAATTCATGCTGCAACGGCTGCGGCCCTGGGCGGAAACCCACCCGCTGGTGGGCGAGGTGCGCGGACGAGGTTTGATGATCGGCCTTGAGATCGTGAAGGACAAGGCTACCCGCGAGCCGGCCGTTGCGCTGCGCAACCGCATTGAGACGCTGGCCTTCGAGCGGGGACTGATGATGCTGGGTTGCGGTGAAACTTCTCTGCGGCTTTCTCCACCACTGGTCGTCAATGAGCACGAAGCTACGATTGCAATGGATATTCTGGAAGAGGTGCTCACGCTGGTGGAGAAGGAACATGAGCACGCTAGTGCGCTCGAAGTGGCAACGGTTTGAAGTAGAGTTGCGCGTTTTGCTTATCCAGCCGAGAATGGTTTGCTATGGGTTGGCAAGAACGGATACAGAACGACTGTCTGGGGCGTCTCCGGGCCGGGTTGCAATGGCTGGCGGTGCGTCGCGGCAGGTCGGCGATCCTTCCTGCTCACCTGGCTACCGGAATCGACGGCGAAAACGCGGCGTTCTATTACCTGCGCCGCAAGGGCTATACAGTAGTGGCGCGGCGCTGGTCGGCGGGCAACGTCTCCGGCGACCTGGACCTGATTGCATGGGACGGGCCGATGCTTTGTTTCATTGAGGTGAAGACCCGCACTGCCCACGATATTGCGTCCGCCGAGGTGCGCGTCGACTCGCACAAGCGAACCGTGCTGCGACGGTTGGCGCGGCAGTACATACGACAATTGCCGCAGGAGACGGCGCCGCCGGTGCGCTTCGATGTGCTCAGCGTTTATCTTGTGCCGGGGCAGAAAAATGATTTCCATCATTTTGAAGGATCGTTTGGATGGAGCGAAGGGCGGGATCGTGACGATTGGGATTAGAGGTTGCTGACTAAGTAGGTAAAGCCTTTATCCTTGCGCGTCCTTGAACTCTTCATGCCAGGCCATTTGAATGGCTTCGAGGCGCGTCTCGTTGGATTTGGACGGGTCGTCGGCGAATCCTTCAAGCTCTGTCACATAGCGGTGCAGGTCAGTGAAGCGCACTGTTAGCGGGTCGAGGTCAGGGAATTTCTCCTGCAACTGAATGCCAATCTCTTCGGCGTCGGTCCAGTGAATCTCGCGGGGCATGGGACTCCTTCTGTGTTGTGCTATCCCACCCTAGCCGCAAAAACAAAGGCGCGGTGCCCAGAGGGCTCCCAGGTGGGGCACCCGGTTCTCTATTTGTTTTCGGCAAGGGTGAGCGGCTTGCCTTCGGAGACGTAGTTGCGGTTCCACTTGGGAATTTCTACGACGTAGTTGCCGGGCTTGGTGATCACGGCCTGGCACCCAAGACGCGAGTCCAACTGCTGGTCGGCGGCCATATCCATGCGGTCGATTTCATCGTCCTCCGCCGCGCTGATGCCTTCCTGATTCTTGATCCACAGGTGGCAGGTGGTGCAGGCGCAGACTCCGCCGCAGGCATGATCGAGAAAAACTCCGAAGTTTTCCGCGACGTCGAGAAACGACATCGGCCTGCCGTGGTGCTCGTAAGGCAGGGTGCCGAACTCGAACTCGACTGTGCGGCCTTCGGGCATGAAGGTGACACGGACGAGTTTATCGGCGGGAATGTTTTTATCGGCTGCTTCGCTCATTGAACCCTTCCTTTCAATTGGTGGGTTCCGCAGGGGTAAAGTCCCTCTGTGCTTTTTCGGACAATCGGCCCGACTCAGGCCGGGCATTTTTGTAGGGCCAACCGTTCGCGCCGCCCCTACAGGGCTCCGGTGCATTGTGATTGATCTTAACCCAGGGTCCCGCTGCGTTTCACCCTGGGCTATTTTCCAGCGGCCCCTACGGGCCTTTTGCAAACCTGCTATTTAAATTCGACGGGGGCAAAGGCGTGAGGCGCTGTGACTGCTTCGCCCAACTCCTCGTCTGCTGCGTTCATTGTCTTGCCGCGAATGGCGGTGGTAACCGCGGCGTCCATCATCAACTCAGCAAAATGGCGCGTGGCCTGGTCGAGCGCCAAAGTTGCTTCGCGAATAGCGGCCAGGTTGGTTCCTTGTTTGATGACTGCGAGTCGATCGCGTGCCGTGTCGATGGACGACCGTTCATCACTCGTCAATTGCTTCCACGCGGGGCTCTGCGGAGCGCGCTCGACCGCGGAAAGAATTGTTTCCGCCTCGTTGCGGGCTTCGATCAAAAGGCGCTTGGTAAAGTCCTCTTCGGCGTGGTCGAAGGAGTCGAGAATCATGCTCTCGACTTGCTCGTCGGTCAGGCCGTAGGTGGGCTTGACCTCAATTTTTGCGACCTGCCCGCTGCGCTGCTCGCGCGCCGATACCTTCAGGATTCCGTCAGCGTCGATTAGGAAGCGGACTTCGATGCGGGGCAATCCGGCCGACATGGGAGGGATGCCTTTGAGGTCAAAGCGGGCCAGCGAACGGCAGTCCGCAGCCAACTCGCGCTCGCCTTGCACTACGTGGATGGCTACGTTGGTTTGGCCGTCTACGCCGGTGGTGAAGTGCTCGGTGGCCGAAGCGGGGATGGTGGAGTTGCGCTGGATGATGCGAGCCACCGTGCCGCCGAGGGCCTCAATGCCTAGCGAGAGCGGGGTGACATCGAGCAGCAGCATTTCTTCAGTCGTTTTCGATGCGCCGGCGAGAATATCGGCCTGCACCGCAGCGCCCAAAGCCACCACCTCGTCCGGATTTAGCTCGGTGTGCGGCTTTTTGCCGCGCGCTGCCAGATGAAAGAGATCGTCTACCAACTGGCGCACGGCGGGAATGCGCGTGGATCCGCCCACCAGCACCACCTCGTCGATCTGTTCTGGTGTGAGGCCGGCATCGGCGAGGGCTTGTTTGCAGGGGCCGGCGGTGCGTTCGAGCACCGGCTCGATGAGCAACTCGAAGACCTCACGGGGAATTTCGCGCTGATAGCGGTCTCCGTTGGGCAACTCGATATCGAAGTGCGCCGCTGGCTCGGTGGAAAGCTGGATCTTGGCGTCGATGGCGGCTTTGCGCAAAGCCTGCACAGCGCCGGGATGAGCCCGCAGATTCAATCCATGCTCGGCGTGGATTTCGTCGAGTGCGATGGCCAGCAGCAAATTGTCAATGTCGTCGCCGCCCAAGTGGGTATCGCCATTGGTGGCCTGCACCTCAAAGATGCCGTCGCGCAGCTTGAGGATTGAAATGTCGAATGTGCCGCCGCCCAGATCGTAAACGGCGATGGTGCCGACCTTTGCGCGGTCGAGCCCATAGGCCAGCGCGGCGGCGGTGGGTTCGTTGACCAGGCGAAGGACTTCGAGGCCGGCCATGCGACCGGCATCCTTGGTGGCCTGGCGCTGAGCATCGTTGAAGTAGGCGGGGACGGTGATGACGGCCTGCGTGACGGGCGCGCCAAAGAAGCGCTCGGCGTTGCGCTTGAGCTGACGCAGAATATAGGCGGAAATTTCAGGCGGAGTGAACTTCATTTCGCCCAATTGGATGCGCGGGACTTCGCCAGCCTCGACGTCGTCGGCAAGCCGGAAAGGAAACAGCTTCAGCTCACTTTGAATTTCTTCAACGCTGCGACCCATGAGGCGCTTGACGGAGTAAATGACCCGCTCCGGCGTCTCAATGAGCGACTTGCGCGCGGTATTGCCCACGGTGACCGTGGGACGGCCACCGCCTGCGGGAGCAGGGTCGAGCGCCACGACAGACGGCACCAGGTTTGAGCCGTCCACGCCGGGAATCACCACCGGCGCATCGCCCTGCATATAAGCGACCAGGGAATTAGTGGTACCCAGGTCAATTCCGACTACTCGTCCTTCCGCCATGATTTCTTTCTATGCTCCCAAGGTCTCGGTAACGTCGCGAACCAGATTGCTGAGGTAGCGTCGCCGGTGCAGCAGGGCCACCATGGCTTTCTGCGCCGCGTGGCGGGCCGATAAGTCGCCCTCGTCCCACACTTGCCACTGAGCGCGCAGGTCCTGGTCTACTTCATCGAGCAGGCCGTCGAATTTTCTCTTGGCCTGCTCCAGGCTGGCCTGCAATGCGGGATCTTCCTCGCCGGTTTTGCGGGCCATGCGCATCTCTTCCAGCTGGATATTCAGGTCGAAAACTTCTTCCAAGAGATCGGCGGGAACCTTTGAGGGGTCCTTACGATCTTTGCCGGCGTGCTCTTCTCCGATCTCCGCACCTTCCAGCTTGAGCAGGTATTCAGTACGATGAAGGGAATCTTTCAGGGTTCGATAGGCATCGTTGAGCAGCGCTGTATCGGCAAGGCTCCATTGCCGCTCGTTCTCATCGGCGCGGGCAAAGCGGTCGGGATGCACTTTGCGGCTGAGGCGGTGAAACTCGTGCTCCAGCGCGGAGAGGTCGATGGCGAAACGGCGCTCCAAACCAAAGACGTGGAAAAAATCGCCGCCTGGAGGAGGCTGAATCTTGCTGCAATGCGGGCAAAATAGAGTGGAGTCGCTGTGACCGATGGAACAGGACCAACAGGCGATAGGAACCGCGGTATCGAGAGTCTTCAACATGATTGCACCGAACCCTTTGACCTGCACCAGCTACTACGAGAACGACGAACCGCAGCCGCAGGAGTGCGTGGAGTTCGGATTGATGAAGGTGAAGCCTTGCCGCATCAGCGTCTCCTCATAATCCAGCGTCATGCCGTGCAGATAGAGGAACGACTTGGGATCGACGAATACGCGCACGCCGTCGAATTCGTAAATGCGGTCGCGCTCGCGGGGCCGAGTATCGAACTTGATGGAGTAAGAAAGCCCCGAGCATCCGCCGCCCATTACGCCCAGCCGCAGGCCGCCCTCGGTTGGTGAGACGCCTTCCTTGGCCATGGCCGCGCGAATGCGCTTGACGGCGCGTTCCGTCACCTGCAGGCCACCACCTGCGGTGGGGCCAACTCCGCTTGCGGCGGGTTCTTGCGGAGCGGCAGACTGTGCCGCGGACGCGCCTTCGGCAGGCTTCGATTCGATTGTGACCATGTTCGCCATACTTGCCTTCTTCTTACTGTGCTGTTGTTGCCGTGGCGTCGGCTGTTTCCGCTACGCCGTTCTTCTTCTTCCAGTCGCCGATGGCCGCGCGAATTGCATCCTCGGCCAGCACCGAACAGTGAATCTTGACCGGCGGCAGCGAGAGTTCCTTCACAATGTCGGTGTTTTTGATGCCCAGGGCGTCGTCGACCGTGCGGCCCTTGATCCACTCGGTGGCCAGCGATGAACTGGCGATGGCCGAGCCGCAGCCGAAGGTCTTGAACTTGGCTTCTTCAATCACCTGCGTTTCGGGGTTGACGCGGATCTGCAAGCGCATCACGTCTCCACACTCCGGCGCGCCTACCAGGCCCGTGCCGACCTCTGTTGACGCCTTGTCGAGTTGCCCCACATTGCGCGGGTTGTTGTAGTGGTCGATTACCTTGTCGCTGTATGCCATAGGTCCATTTCTCCTGCGGGGGAAGCCGCCTTACTCTTGTTAGATTCGGCAGGTATGCTTGCCGATGCTGAACTCCAGGGCTAAAGCCCCAATCATCTTAAATGCCGATCTTCGGCACGACTAAAGTCGTGCCCTGACGCAAAGCAGGTTCTGAGAACACGATTTGCAGTTCCGAGTCCCTAACTCCCTTAATCCTCAGTCCCTGCCTTTAATGCGCCGCCCATTGAATCTTGGTCAGGTCGATGCCTTCCTGCACCATCTCGTAGAGCGGTGAAAGCTTGCGCAGATGCTTAACTACGTCGATGACCTTGGCGGCTACGTAATCCACCTCGGCCTGGGTATTGAAGCGGCCCAAACCGAAACGAATAGAGCTGTGAGCTACATCGTCGCCGAGACCCAAAGACTTCAGTACGTAGGACGGCTCAAGCGTAGCCGAGGTGCAGGCCGAACCGCTGGAGACCGCAACGTCGTTGATGCCCATCAGCAGCGACTCGCCCTCAACATATACAAAGCTCATATTCAGGTTGCCGGGCAAACGGTGCTCCATTGACCCGTTTACCTGAACGTAGTCCAGTTCCGATTCGAGCTTCGCTTTCAAACGGTCGCGCAGGCCGCGCAGGTAGGCCGCTTCGGAGTCCATCTCCTCGCGGGCAATCTCGCAAGCCTTGCCCAGGCCGACGATGCCGGGAACGTTCAACGTGCCAGACCGCATGCCGCGCTCGTGGCCTCCGCCGTCAATCTGCGCGGCGATTTGCACGCGAGGGTTGCGCCGGCGAACGTAAAGCGCGCCCACACCCTTGGGGCCGTAAATCTTGTGGCCGGAGAGCGAGAGCACGTCGATGTTGTCGGCGATCACGTTGACCGGAACCTTGCCCACTGCCTGCACAGCATCGGTGTGGAAGATGACGCCCTTCTCGTGACAGAGCTTGCCAATCTCGGCGATGGGCTGCAAGACGCCGATCTCGTTGTTAGCCGCCATGATTGTGACCAGGATGGTTTTCTCGTCCATGGCCCGCCTCAGGTCTTCGAGATCGATAAGCCCGTCGGCTTTTACCGGTAGATAGGTGACGCGGTAGCCGTTCTTTTCAAGGCGCTTGCAGGTATCGAGCACCGCCTTGTGCTCAGTGACCTGGGTGATGATGTGGTTGCCGCGCTCGCGGTACATCTCCGCAATGCCCTTGATGGCCAGATTGTTGCTCTCTGTCGCGCCCGAGGTGAAGATAATCTCCTTGGCGGTGGCGCCGATGAGCTTGGCAATTTGCTCGCGCGCTGTTTCGACAGCCTGCTCCGCTTCCCATCCAAAGGAGTGGTTGCGGCTGGCCGCGTTGCCAAACTTGGTGGTGAAATAGGGCAACATCGCCTCAAGCACCCGGGGATCGAGCGGGCTGGTGGCGTGATTATCCATGTAAATCGGCAGGGTTACGCCTGCGGGAACTTCTACTTGGCTGGCAAAAGTGCTCATTTTGGTCTCCATCTTTCTTGTTTATCTCCTGACCAGGTTGGTCTCTGGCGTGGAGGGGGAAATGATTTCGTTATGAAGTCGTCAAAGCAACCAACCCATGTGCTACTTGAGGTTTGCCATGGGAATGTTCGTGTTCCGCCAGATCCTGGATGCTGATGCTCTTCAGAACCCCGGCGATGGTGTCGTTGACCCGCGCCAGAGGCTCGCGGATGGTGCAGCTCGGGGTGAGATCGCAGCCCTTTGCGCCCTTGGTGCAAGAGGTAATGAAGAACGGGCCGTCGATGGCCAAAATCACCTCATAAGCCGAAATGCTGCGCGCATTCCTGGCGAGGGCATAGCCGCCGTTCATGCCGGCTTGCGACCGAAGCAGTCCGGATTTGGTCAACTGCTGCAGAATCTTGGCCAGCAATTGCGCCGGAATCCCGTAGGCGTCGGCCACGTCCTTGGCGCTGAGCGCGGTGGTCTCAGGGTGCTCGGCCAGGTACTTGAGGGCCATCAGTCCGTAATCGGCTTTTTTAGTGAGCTTGAGCATGGATATCGGACTTCTTCGGTCCGCATTTAGTATACGACCAATTATGTCGGCTTTTCAAGTCCAGGCCTGGAATCTTCTTTCCTGAGGCGTGACAGATGACACAGCATATGGGTTGTACGCGTTACTAGCCTTGCTGGCATCAACGAGGATCATGGGAACTGGGTAGCGACAAGTTCCCATGCTGAGCCACCAAGCAAGGATCCAGCGGCATGACGGCGACAGCCAGAAGATGCAGTTCTCGCCTTGCATAAACTGCTCCAGTCCAAGACTTTAGGAGGATTCGGAGCCTGAAGGAAAGTTGTGATGAAACGCTATACTTCGTGGTTGATTTTGGTTACCCTCCTGTTTGCGGTCTCGGTTTTGGCCGCGTCCAAAGGGAATGACCAAGCGAAATACAAAGTCGTCGAAGTGAAGCATTTGACGAAGGCTGAAGGCATAGACGTGCCGGCTGAATACTTAAACGGAGCCTACGACAGGCTGCGCCAGGACTTGGCCAAGATGGGCATCTTTGCAACCGTCGTCGAAGATGGGAGCACGATAGCCGACAGCAATGCGGTGGTGTTGGAGTGCAAGATCATCAAGTTCCACGACAGCGGTGCGTTCGGGTCGCCCGGCCATGCGCAATTCGAGGTCACACTGTCGAGCCGCGGCGATCATCGTCAAATTCAACAGTTCATCACCCGTGAGGTGGCGATCAACGGCGGCAATTGGGGCAATAAGGCCAGGGCTACCGGGGCCAATTTGGCCGGTGAGATCAAGCGCAATCTAAAATAGAGCGAGGGGCTTTCAAACGGAAGAATCGCTTCTTGACGCAAAAATCAACAAAAATCGGTTTTCAATTGTCGCAAAGACCGGCTACAATCTTGCGGAAAGAGTAGTTTATTTCACTGACACCACGAGCGATGGCAACCGCCTGCAGGCATCCAAGAGTACGAATCGTTTCCCGGCACGAAGACACGGAATTTGTCGAGTGCCTGGATTGTGGCGAGGTCTTTGACTCCGAAGAGTTTCGCGATATGGAGATTGAAGAAACCGTCGACATTGAAGAAGACATTCCGGACGACATTTAAGGCCGGATAAAAACTGAACGCCTCATTTGGCGCCGGGAGGGTGGTTCGCGGGAGCACCGAGCCGGCGCGACGCTGTCCATGCGTAGTGCAGGCCGGATGCCACTGTAAGAACCATCGTGGCACCCAGTGCCCATGCGCTCACAACCTTCACCCAATGGGCCATAAAAACCTGATTGAGCAGAACTGCAGCAACCGCGCTGACCTGGGCAACGGTGTTGGCCTTGCCGAAGATGCTTGGGCTGAAGTCGCGCCGGCCCACCGCCGCGTAGAGAATGGCTGAGACCACCAGGATTCCCACATCGCGGCCGAAGACCAGCACCGTAACCCTGGCTGGAATCAGCCCTTTGTAGGTGAGGACCAGGAAGAGTGTGCTCAGCAGCAACTTGTCGGCCACCGGATCAAGATATTGGCCAAGCATGGTCTGTTGCTTCAGCACCCGCGCCAGCGTTCCATCCATCGCATCCGTCAATCCCGCGACCACAAAAAGACCGAAGCCCAGCGCATAGTGGGATTCGAGTATGGCTGCGACCAGAAACGGCATCAGGCAGATGCGCAGCAGCGTGAGCATATTGGGGGTGGTGCGGAACGGATTTGACCGGATATTCTCTGAATCAGTCATGACGGCTTTCTTGATTCGTCGGCGGAGGAGAGTCCCTCGTTAGTCAACGATGGTACAGCATGGCCCATGGGTGCAGCAGCCCTTGGAACTATTCCCGCCGCGCCGATCCTGCTAAACTATCAGATATTGCTTTGCAGGCGCGTAGCTCAGTTGGTTAGAGCGCTTCCTTGACACGGAAGAGGTCGCTGGTTCGAATCCAGTCGTGCCTACCATATCTCATTAAAAATAAACTATTTACGAGCACGACCTCTTCTTTCTGCGCTGTTTTAAGGTGCTGAAGGGTGCTGAGGGTCTGGTCACCCACATTAAGGTCTTGAAATCTAATGGTTGCGAACCCAATTTTCGTAGGGCTCCGACTACTCGTAGCGCGTTCGAATAATCCTCTTCACACGGCACACTCCCTCCGGGATTCCATATCCCGAGCGGCTGCGGTCCCTTCCCTTCGATTTGACCAGCTCGGAATTGACCCCATCCTAGAGGTCAAATGCTCGATTACCGATAGCCGGGCACTGTTCTGGAGGCGTGGACTGGAAGAACAACTTCACACAAAGCCGAGATTTCAGGACCTATCTGCGTCAAATTGCAATTTGGCAATTACGCGCTCATCGAGACCCTCCACAGCCTCGAAGCAGTTACGGGATGAAGCCAGTCTGTCGAGACTAAGTCACACGTTCGCCTTGGGGTAGGAGCAATGTCGTATGATCTATCCAAATCCCCATCGATTGGAGCCCAGTTGTGCAACGACGAGAGTTCTTCAAGTCAGCGGTTCCTTTTACCGGCGCCGCAGCCATCTTTGGTGCGAACCCTCTCGCTTCCGCGCTCGATACCAAGCCTCAGCCGAACAACGAGTTGATTGAGAAGATTAAGCTCGCAATGCTGTCTATGCAGCGCTCCGCATGGGAGCAAGGAGTAGGTTCGCATGCTCTGCTCGAACTTGGGGATATGGACTGCATGGTGTTGATGGCCAAGGATGCGGTTGTGCGCCAAAACACCGACGGTCGGCTGGGCATGGACGGCGACGGCGATGAGGTTGCAGACCCCGCCTCACTTGGTGAACCCGTTCTCGAGGCGGGCAAGATCACGGGCGATCCGGCGTTCAAGAGGGCCTCTGATAAGATGCTCGATTACCTGCTGCATCGCGCTCCAAGAGCATCGGATGGTATCATCTCGGGCGTCAAGAGCGGGATTCAGTTATGGTCAGACTCGATGTACATGGTGCCGCCCTTTCTCGCCATCGCCGGGCACCCGGATGAAGCCATCCGGCAGATGGAGGGACATCGCAAGGCCCTGTGGAATCAGAAGGCGGGCTTGTTGGCGCATATCTGGGACGACGGCAAAAAGGTATGGGTGGACCCGGGCTGCTGGGGCGTCGGCAACGGATGGGCGGCGGCCGGTATGGCCGGCGTTATTAAGGCGCTCCCGCCCAGCATGAAGACGGAGAAGCAGCGGCTTGCCGGCAACGTTCAAGAGATCCTGGACAGCTGCCTCGTTCATCAGCGACCCGACGGACTCTTCCACAACATGGTGGACAGACCGGATACCTTCGTCGAAACCAATCTGGCGCAGATGCTGGCTTACACTGTCTACCGCGGGACACGCGCCGGATGGCTAGACAAGCGCTATCTTGCCGCAGCAAACCGAATGCGCGCCGCCGCACGTGCCAAGGTGGACAATTATGGCCTTGTCCAAGGGGTCTGCGGCTCGCCGCACTTCGATCATCCTGGAACTGCCGCTGAAGGTCAGGCATTCTTCCTGCTAATGGAAGCGGCGTACCGGGATTCCACCAATTAGTCAGTATGGAGTGACCGCCCCCTGCGCGATACGTAGTTTAGTCTGTGAGATCTGAAGGAAGCACAGACCAGAGCTATTTTGCACTAGAGATCCCAACACGATGTCTACTCTTTATCTGTGACTATCGAGGTGGCTGGCTCGCTCCCGCCACACGTCGAAATTCCGCTTTCGGTGTCACGTATAAGTCCGAGTGAGATGTCGTGCCGGCCTCCTTCATAGGGCGTCTCGAGCCAAGCATCCAGTATGTCCAATGCCTCGAATGCTCCTGTGATCTTGCCGCCGAGACAAAGAATGTTTGAATCGTTATGCGCTCGAGTCATCTTGCCCATGTATGTGCTGGTACAGAGAGAAGCCCGAATACCTTTGTACTTGTTAGCGATAATGCTCATCCCGATTCCTGTCGAACAAATCAGAATTCCACGACTTGCCTCCCCACGAAGAACGGCCTCCACGACTTGGGCCGCGTAGTGAGGGTAGCGCACAATTTCTGTCGAGTGACAGCCTATATCGTGAACGGCAATACCTTTCTTGGTGAGATGTTCGACAATCAGCATTTTCAACTCATAACCACCGTGATCATTACCAATCCAGATAGCAAGGTCGCCCATCTTGAATACCATCCTTTCACATGGTGCTGAATTGAAAGCTCAACCAATTACCGGCCGCGCCCTCGAAGTGCATCTCCCAAGTATTATTTTACCGGTGTACCCGCATCTAATGCCTTCGTTAAGCTCGCCCTGCATTCCAACCTTTGCAATTACGTTGCCATAAATAATAGAGGACTGCCAAATAGTTCGTCAATACAATGTCATCTATGTAATTGATTACAAGGGATTACTTAATGTGGTATGACCTCTGATGTCTTACCACTTAACGCTTGACAGTCAAAGCCGCCGCCTCGACAATATTAAAGGGAATATATTCAACTGCCCCTGGCTGCATGCTGATCTCTACGAGTTCTACGTTTCACGTTTGCAGGCAACGGCTACGGGTCAAACGGTCGAGCATTGAAAACAATTGAGGACTAGATTCCAGCGCACAATCAATGATCGGAGATTGGCAATGAAGGTTGGCCTAGTCGTATCTACAGCGGATGCACTACCGAGTGCTTTTGTTACGCTCCGCGACGACCTCGGTAACTGCATCGATAGCTGCGCTGAAATGGGATATGACGGTGTGGAACTCGCGTTGCGTCATGCGTCACAAGTTGAGGTGTCCTGCATAAAGCAGCGACTTGCAGTGACCGGACTCCAGGTGCCGTGCATCTCCACCGGCCAGGTATTCGCAGCGGACCATTTGTATTTTACCCACCCGGATGTTACAGTTCGCGATCTCGCTGTCAAACGAATCATCGACATGATTCGTCTCGCGGCTGAGTTCAGCGCCAAGGTCAATACAGGCCGCGTTCGCGGTGTGATCCATGCGGGGGGCAGTCCAACGATAGCCCGGCAGCACTACATTGATTGCATCCACCGCTGTGCCGATATAGCAGAGCCGCTCGGCGTTGAGTTGATGGTTGAACCTGTGAATCGCTACGAAGTAAATTTCATCAACAGCTGCACGGATGGTCTCGATATTGTTCGTGAAACAGGGCGGCGATGCGTGAAAATGATGCCCGACACCTTCCATATGAATATTGAAGACGCTTCGTTCCGGGATGCATTGCTCGCGGCCCGCGACTTTATTGGTTATGTCCACGTTGCCGATTCGAATCGTCTCGCGCCAGGATGGGGGCACATACCGTTCGATGAGATATTCGAGACCCTTCATGAGATCGGTTACGACGCTTGGATCACAGCGGAAATCCTGCCTGAGCCGGACCCCGACTCGGCTGCGCGACAGGCTGTACGATTCCTGCGCGCCCAGCTTCGGAATGAATCTTAAACTCAACCCGGCATTGGATATGAGCTATTGCCGGCTGAGAGCCGCACCTGTTGCAAATCGAAGGATAGGGCACAGTAGCGTACCACAGTATTTATTCAGAGCTATTGAATGATGATGAAGCGCATTCCAAACCTGCGTTGGTGGATTGCAGGGCTGCTCACAGCCGCAAGTGCGCTTGCCTACGTTGACCGTCAGACGTTGCCCATCGTGATTGGGGAGATTCAGAAGACGATTCCAATTACCGACCAGCAGTATGGCCGCCTTCAGTTCATGTTTCTTCTGGCGTATGGAATCATGTCCGCTGTTGCTGGCAAGATCACTGATAAGCTAGGTGCGCGATGGGGGTATGTCGTCTTCATCGTATGGTGGTCGACGGCCAACCTGATGCAGGGAACAGTATCCAGCATATATGGCCTGGGAGTGGGGTTACTTTTGCTGGGTATCGGCGAGGGTGGCTGCTTTCCCGCTGCTGCAAAGGCAATCTCAGAGTGGTTCCCTACAAAAGAGAGATCGCTGGCATTTGGAATCTTCAACGCCGGATCGGGCTTCGGCGCAACGATTGCCCCGCCCTTTATTGCGATGATCGTACTTGGATTGAACTGGCGATGGGTATTTTTCATCACAGGGTCCATTGGATTCGTCTGGGCGTTGGTCTGGCTGCGGCTGTACTACCCACCGGATCGTCATAAACGAATTACGGCCGCCGAAAAAATCTACTTGAAGAATGTTCTTTCTCCTCAATCGATCGCTGCGAAACGCTTTCCGTGGCTCGATCTTTTTCATCTTCGGCAAGTCTGGGGTCTCGTGGCGGCTAAGTTTTTATCAGACTCGGCATGGTTTTTTCTTATCGCCTGGCTGCCCAAGTACTTTCTTGACGTGCGTCATTTGAATATCAAGGGCGTCGGATATTACGCGTGGATCCCTTATGCCTGGGCCGCTTCAGGAAGTCTGCTGGGCGGATGGTTTTCAAGTTACCTGATACGACACAAGCTGTCTCTGGATAGTTCGCGAAAGATATGCTTAGGCATTAGCGCCGCGTGCCTGCCCGTTTCCCTCCTGATCACCGTATCTCCACTGGCGATCACTATTGTCTTCTTCAGCCTGGCGATGCTAGGGCATCAGTTCTGGTCCACGATCATCCAGACACTTACAGCGGACATGTTTCCTTCAGCGATCGTCGGCTCAGTTGCCGGATTACTTGGTGCGGTTGGTGCGTTCGGCGGAATGTTGTTCAACCTAACCGTGGGTTCGCTCCTTGCGGCATACCACAGTTATGCCCTTGTATTTACCATCGCGGGACTGTTGCATCCGCTATCGTTCGCCATCATTCTGCTTGTAGTGCGCAGAATCGAACCGGTTATCTTAATCAACACTCACGATAGGGAGGGCGCACCTGCTTAATCCAATGGCCATCGGGAAAATTGTAAAACTGGAAATTCGAAACGAGGATACCATGAGCGGAAACGCAGACGATTCAACAGGCAGGTTGTATCCATATGGCGTCCGGCACACAGAGGCAATGATTGCGGATCTTTCCCGCCGTGCTTTTGAATTTCGTGCCCAAGTACTTCGCGTGGTTTACGAGCGGAAGACCGGGCACCTTGGTGGGGCCTTTTCGATCGCGGAGATACTCACGGCTTTGTACTTCCACCAGTTGCGATTGGATCCTGGAAACCCGGGTTGGAACGATCGAGACCGGCTCGTCTTTTCAAAAGGTCACGCCTGCGCCATGCTCTACACCGTTTTGGCCCACCGCGGCTACTTCCCGGTGGATGAATTGGGCACGTTTCGCGCATTGAACAGCCGTCTTCAAGGACACCCGGAACCGCGAAACACTCCGGGGGTAGATGTGGCGGCAGGCCCACTTGGCCATGGAGTGGCAATCGGCGCCGGCATGGCCCTGGCCGCCCGATTGGCCGGATCGCGCCTTAAAGTCTACGTGATTCTTGGCGACGGAGAATTAAATTCTGGCGTGATCTGGGAAGGAATGCTCCTGGGAGCTAAATACGGATTAGACAACCTGAAAGTAATTGTCGATTACAACGGAGTTCAACAAACCGGAACCACGCATCATGTTATGCCCACCGAACCAATCGCCGATAAATGGGCTTCATTCAACTGGCATGTACTGGAGATTCACGGCCACAATATGTCCGCGATTCTTGATGCGCTTGACAGCGCAGATGAAATTCACGGGCGGCCAGTGGTCATCATTGCTCGCACTACGAAAGGCAAGGGCGTGAGCTTTATGGAGAACGCTCCGCAGTGGCACGGCGGAGTGCCGAATCAAGAGCAGTTTGAAAAAGCATTGGCCGAGCTGGAGGAAGGAGCTGAACAATGGCAAGCATGATTCGAAACCCTCTTGGCCAGCCCATTTTGATGAGAAAGGTTTATGGCGAAGCGTTGGTGGAAATGGGCCAGGCACGGAACGACGTAGTGGTGTTGAGCGCCGACGTCAGCAATTCGGACTTCAGCTATATGTTTGAGCAGAGTTTCCCTGACCGCTTCTTCAACGTCGGGATCTCCGAGCCTGCGCTTGTCGATGCCGCCGTCGGCATGGCAAACAGCGGATTTATTCCCATCGCGAACACATTCGCGTTCTTATTCGCGACGCGGGCTTTGGAGATGGTGCGCACTCATCTGTGTTATGGCAAGGCCAACGTAAAACTTGCTGGAGCATACGCCGGACTCTCAGACTCGTTCGACGGGCCAACGCATCACTCCATCACCGATCTTGCTATTCTGCGCAGTCTGCCGGGTATGACGATTGTCGTTCCCGCCGATCCGCTGGCCGTGGTCAGACTGTTGCCCCAGGTGGTTGCCTGGGACGGGCCAGTCTTTTTCAGGCTTTGCCGCAACGAAGTGCCGCAGATTTTTACCGATGATTACCAGCCGCAGATTGGTAAGGGCGTAGCGCTGATCGATGGCGTTAATGCGACCATCATTGCGTGCGGCGTGCTGGTAGCTCGATCTCTTCAAGCCGCCGATGCATTACGCCAGGAAGGAATTCAAGCACGTGTCGTTGAAATGCACACCATCAAACCGCTTGATGCCGACCTGGTTGTATCTTGTGCCCGCGAGACCGGCGCCATTGTCACTGTTGAAGAGCACACCATCATCGGTGGACTCGGCGGCGCTGTTGCAGAATGCCTGGCCGGCTCTTGCCCCACTCCCCTGGAGCGAGTCGGAATAGCCGATACCTTCACGGAAAGCGGTCCGTATTCCGATTTGCTGGACAAATACGGCATGAGCGTGGGAGCTATCGCTGATGCCGTTCGCCGCGTGCTAAAACGAAAATCTTCAACCAAAGTTTGCAATGCGCATTTAGAGGAAATACACAATGCCTAAATTTGCTGCCAATCTCTCCATGATGTTCAATGAGGTACCGTTCATCGAGCGCTTCTCTGCAGCTGCCGATGCAGGGTTTACTGGTGTCGAGTACCTGTTTCCGTATGAGTTTCCCGCCGAAGTTATCTCTGCAGAACTCAGGAAGCACAATCTGGTAAACGTAATGTTTAATTTACCTGCTGGGAATTGGGCCGCTGGTGAACGTGGAACCACTTGTCTGCCGGGCCGCGAAAAAGACTTCCGCGCCGGGCTGGTTACCTCAATCGACTATGCAAAGAAGCTTGGCACCAAACAAGTTCACGCCATGGCCGGCATTGTTCCGCAAGGCACCAGCCTTGCGGCTGCCCGTACGACTTACATTTCAAATCTCAAGTACGCATCAGCGGAGCTTGCCAGGCATGGCATGACTCTTCTGATAGAAGCCATTAACGCGCGCGATATGCCGGGCTTCTTTCTCAACACACAATCACAGTCCTACATGGTTCTGGAAGAGGTTGGTGCAGCGAACCTCAAAATGCAAATGGACCTCTATCACATGCAGATTATGGAGGGCGACCTAGTGGTCAAACTCAGCAAGTACGCTCCACACTGCGGACACGTTCAGGTTGCGGGAGTGCCAAAGCGTAACGAGCCGAACACCGGAGAGGTTTACTATCCGTACCTCTACGATCATCTAGACGAGATTGGCTATTGCGGCTGGATAGGATGCGAGTACCGCCCGGCCGGAAAGACGATAGACGGTTTGACCTGGTTTAACGAGATCTCAGGCCACAAGGCCACCAACTGTAAATGAAGGAATAAGGAGAATCACATGTCTGATATCGGATTTATTGGTTTGGGTATCATGGGCAATCCAATGTGCCGGAATCTGATGAAGGCTGGCCACAATGTTGCTGTCTTTGACATTATTCCTGCGCTCGTGGAGCGTGCATCCGAAAACGGCGCGTCTCCATGCAGTTCTGCTCGCACTGTCGCCGAGCGTTCCCAGATAGTGATCACAATGCTTCCCGACGGGCCTCAAGTGGAGGAGGCTGTACTCGGGCCAGGCGGGGTGCTGGAAGGCTCCCGGTCAGGCTTAATCATCATCGATATGAGTTCGGTCAGCCCATTGGTGTCGCAAAAGATTGGCAAGGCATGCGAGTCCAGAGGAGTTCGATTCCTGGATGCGCCGGTCAGCGGCGGAGAGCCGAAGGCGATTGACGGAACATTGGCCATCATGGTCGGTGGCGATAAGGCCTTATTCACTGAAATGGAGCCGGTGCTGCGGGCGATGGGTTCCAGCGTCACACTGACCGGTCCTGTCGGCGCGGGCAACATCACTAAGCTGGCCAACCAGATTATTGTGGCCTGCAACATCGCCGCCATGGGAGAGGCGCTGGTACTGGCCACTCGCGCCGGCCTAGATCCCAACATTGTCTTCAATGCCATTAAAGGCGGCCTGGCCGGCAGCACTGTACTGAATGCCAAAGCGCCCATGGTGATCGGCCGCAATTTCCAGCCCGGCTTCCGAATTCGCCTGCATCAAAAGGATCTTCGAAACGCGCTGTTGGTGGCCGAATCGATGAAAGTTGGTCTATCGCTTACCAGCACCGTGCAGCAGATGCTGATGGCGCTCATGAACCAGGGGAAAGGCGAATGGGATCATTCTGCCATCGTTACGTATATCGAATCAATTGCAGGGATTGAAGTCAAGTCGCCACCAGTAGCTTAGCGAGAAATACCGTCAACTGGGTTTAGCACCCTAACCGGATGGCTTAGACGGTTGGGAATTCGGCAATCCGCAGCCTGGAGCAACCGTAAGGAATAAGCTCGACCAAGGTCTCCGGAGAATCTGTTTTCACCGGGCTAACAGGAACCGACGCTGCATTGGCCCCGTTCATTCCCCACTGGGGAAGATGCCTGGCCTTGACCTTGAGCACGATGGGAACATCCTCCTGCCGCGGGGTAAACTCGCTCGCGCCGGCCGTCTTTACGGGTTCTCCCTTTTGGGCAAACGGCATGGAACTGATTTTATTCACGACCATGGAGCACTGCGGATTGTTCCGATCGATCGCCAACGCGTAATTCCAATCGGTCGTGGGGGCGATACGCCAGTTGACGCATCCAGGCGGAGCGGGAACCATCACATGCTTATCCCCCAGTGCAAGCGCCGGAATTTTCTGAAACGACTCGCCAATTCGCAGAACAAAATACAGAGGCCCCCAGGCTATCGCCACAGCATTGTTTCTCCGGGTCTCGGCGCGGACTTTGAAATTGAAGTCCAGGGTCACCACATCGCCGTCATTCCACACGCGATCCACTTTGAATAGGCTCCCGCTTTGCGGATTGCTCGAATTCGGATCTGCGGAGACAGATAACTTTGCCTGATTGGCCCAGGTGGGAATCCTGAAATACAACGGAAACGAGGCGGGCAGCTTGGTGTGAATCGTAATGCGCACGCGATCGGAGAACGGATAGTCAGTTTCCTCGGTGATTTCGATCTTTGAACCGTGTCCGACCTTAGCGTTGAAACGGCAGGGACCATATAGTGCCGCCACCAGGCCGTTATCCGCAGTAGCCATCCACATGGATTCGACGTAGCGGGGCCAGGGCGAGTGCATATTGGCCAGACAGCAGGGGAAATTGGGTGTAAATCCATAGATGTTTGACGTATCGCCATCCTCATGCCACGGACGCCTGGCGTCGGAGACAAGCACCTGATTTGCCTGTTGGAGGTATTGATGCGCCCACATATCCGCAGTGCAAGTGCCGGGAAAGGCATTGAACATCAATTGTTCAATGCGTTCGGCAAAAGACAAATTCCCCACAGCCTCAAAGTTCTTCTCCAGCGAAAAAAGCAGTTCTTCCACGTCGCACAATTCAGTGCCCTGGGTCGGATCGGTGTTGGCCAGCCACTCGTCGCCGCTCCACCGTGCTCCCACCTGACCGTAACCTTTGTCCAGATTGGTTAATCCCTGAATCACACTGTCCTTGTCGGTTTCATCCTTCGACATCAGATAATATTGCACCGGGTATTGGATTGCCTGGGTGACATCAACACCCTGGCGGGTCCATAGCGATGGATCTTCGTCTGAGTTCTTCTCCGTGGTTAAGTCGGGAAAACGAACGAAATATTTGGGGTCTTCCGGGAAGTGCACGAAATAGTGCTCCCAATCTTCAATGCAACGCTTCGTGCATCGCTCCAGGAGTGCGGGAATATCATTGTCTCCCGTGCGGTTGTAATACCACCATCCAAAGCTCAGCAGCATGCCAAACCTGGCCGGCTCAACCACCGCGTCGTCTTTGGAGTCATGCACAGAGTCGGCGTAGTCCAGGATCGTCCGTGCCAGTCTGATTGCACGAGTATCGCCGGTAAGCTCATAGTATTCGGGCAGGAACCTTCCCAGGTGGCACCAGGCACACAAACTTGGCGTAATGGCCGCAGGGTCCTTCACCATCAATATGTATTGCATGTAAGGGTCGGCGAGAGCCTTGAGGTGATTGTCGTGAAGCACACCTGCCAGAGCAGTCAATCCCTCAAGCCAACGAGGAACAAAACGGGCAATACAACAATCGCCCGTTACATTCTTTCCGGCTTCTCCTATCCACGCGGAGTTCTCAATCACTCCCCAAACCTCGTTCAGGTGGCTCGTCAATCCGCTTGCCTGCACCCTCAATTGATCCCGAAGCCAACCCGACGGCCGGCCGGCGCCCAATGGTAATTTGACATATTTCGTCTGCAACAGTGGACTGCGATTGTTCGGATAATTCCCCATCGCCGGCCAGGAAGTTGATGCCTCCTGGCCGAAGGCCTCTAGCGGAGTGCCTGCGAGCAGCCCAAGTTCAAATGCCGCGAAAACCGATGCGCCCAGACCGGCGCCGGTTGCCATCAACTCGCAGAAATCACGTCGACGCATTGCTCTTCCTCTCGATGAGCTTGAATCGGCTTTGACCGGGCTCTGTAAGTTGCAGGCTATAGGGAATGAGTTGGAATCCACGGGTACTCTTCCCAATAGGCCGCTTATCGTGAATATTGCCACCGGCACACGAATTCTTTGCAAGTTCGCACGAATCATAGGGAACGGACTGGAGAATTGTCAACATAATTTATGTAAAGGCATAAACATACTTGACACACCCACCCTAGATATACATACTAGAGAAATGAAGCATCCCAAGACCCTGACCGAAGCAATCCGTTTCTATGCTGATCCTGCCAACTGCATCACTGCTGTGAAAGAAATGCGCTGGCTAGACGGCAACCCTGTATGCCCTCATTGCGGCGCGCGTCGGCATTATTGGCTGGCTAAAGTCGCGCGCTGGAAATGTGCCGCCTGCCGCAAGCAGTTCACCGCGAAGACCGGGACCGTGTTCGAGGATTCGCCGATCCCGCTCGACAAGTGGCTCACTGCGATCTGGCTGGTCGCGAATTGCAAGAACGGCGTTTCCAGCTACGAGATTTCGCGTTCGGTCGGCGTGACACAGAAATCGGCTTGGTTTATGTTGCAAAGAATTCGTTACGCGCTTGCAGACGATTCGTCTGACTCGTTAGAGCAGGGAGGGAGCGAGGGTGGAGAGGGTGGGCTAGGAGGCAGGTTGGGAGGTGGCCCGGTCGGTGGTCCCGTCGAGGTTGACGAGTGTTTCGTTGGTGGCAAACCAAAGAACATGCACGCGCGGAGGAGAAGGGGGCTGGAGTTGGCATTCCGCGGGAGGGATAACAAGACTCCGGTTATCGGAATGCTAGACAGGGAGAGCCGGAAGGTCCGTGCTAAGGTCTTGCCGAGCGTCAAGCGGGATGTGTTGATGGGAGAGATTCTGAAGGGGATTGAGAAGGGTTCGACCGTGTATACCGATGGCGCGACCGGGTATGACTCGCTGGCCAGGGAGGATTACGTGCATGAGACCGTAACCCATATTCAGGAGTACGTGAGGGGACAGGTTCATACTAACGGGATTGAGAATTTCTGGAGTCTGTTGAAGAGGGGACTGAATGGGACCTATGTGGCCGTCGAGCCGTTCCACCTCCACCGCTACGTGGGGGAGCAAGTGTTTAGATATAACAACGCGCGACTAGGGACAATCCGCTGACCGATTACGACCGTTTCATGCTGGCTTTATCGCAGATTTCAGGGAAGAGACTTACCTATCGAGAACTGACCGGCAAGGAGGGAGAAACGACGGGTGGGGACAGCGCGGTTTGCTAAGGCCGGTTTTTGGATGCGGAGACAACGGAGGGGGAAACGATAGGCCGGTGACGGTGTTCCGGCTGGCGGTTCTCCCGCGTCCAGTCTTTCGTGGCGCGGTCGTCGTCCATGCGCCGTTTGATCTCCGCGTGCGGAACCGTCACAATCCGGCGCAAGAGGTTCGTGAAGTTCTGGTATTCCGGGCTGTCGGGCTCGTGGCTCATGGCGTTATGATAGCGCAATTCATTAACAGGCGGAGAAACTATGACACCCATTCAACAGTCTCATGTTCTTGTCTGTCCGCATTGCAAACATAAAACTGCTCTCCCGCCAAGAAACCGTGAAGGCAAATCTCCAAGTCAATATTACTGGCCCACGGGAAGCGACACCTTAAATCTTCTATGCAACGTTTGTAGGAAATGGTCCGTTCATTCTCAACAAAAGGTCCATCCGTCTCTCGTTGAATCAGAGGGTCTAGGAGCACCCCCCAGTGTGTTTGTGAAGATAACATTCTTATGCGGCCAAGACAACTGCGGCCTTCCATTTTCACTGCACATCCGAACCGAAGCACAGACCACAGAAGACGAGTTAACCGCTTGGGGACAATCTGCCATATCAACGGCGGTCTGTAGTGCAAGCCATTCACTAGGCCAGAATTTAACAGTGCTTTCGATTGTGAAGATTCAGTAAAGGAGTAAACTGAAGTCTCTCGCATTTTCACGCGCTCCGTATGAAACGTTGGGGATACAGAATCGGCTCTTTGTTGGCCGGATCGCTCGCATTTTGGGCGCTTGATATTCATGTTGGTTTTCTGCGCCTAATGGCTGGTGCTTTGTTGATCTGCGCTTCCCTTGGATTGTGGGAGGCTGCCGGCAAGCGTTCATAGCTCTTTTACTCGCTGAAAGATTCATTGAAGACAATCACCCCGTTGCTCTTGGCGTTATAATGCTTCGCTTAACGGTTGTAAAAGAAACTTGCTGATCTCGTCTTCACATCGCCCATCGGCGAGATGATTAAGGGTATTTCCGTCAAGAAAATGACTCTTGAACCATCGTGAAGATGAACCGCTCTCGTTCGGCTTTGGAGCAACAATCGCCATATACACCGGGCTACATTGAGCATTGGGGTTATGCTTGCGGCGCTCCATTTCAGCCCAAATGTGATAGGCGATTAAGTCTGAAGCTTGAAGCGGAAAAAGAATCTTGGCATCAGAGAACGATATCCCCGATATGTGTTTCCTTCCAAATTCATCGAAGCGACGGTATCGAATAAAATCTTTAACGTAATCGATCATACTTTCTTCGTCTTGATCGCAGATAATGAATCCTGTTGCTTCGGGATCGCGGTTTAGCAAGGGGACAGTCCTCACGTGCTCTACCGCTTTGCGAACTTCGCTAATGAACATATAGGTAACGGTGCGAAAGAGTAGGAAATGCCCCCTACCCAACTTTTTCACAACATGAGATGAGAGTGTTTTATAGTGCTCCACGTCAAGCGCAGAGCCTATTGCAACACTTACGTATTCGCGGATAATGGCAACGAATTCTAAGAGGATTTTGTCACGCTCCTCTACATCCCAGCGAGTTCTAATCTCGGATTGGTGAAGAAAATCAAGGCCATGCTTTCTCAGACACTTTTCCCAAGCTGCGCAAAAACTGGTCCAGTGTTCGACTTGACTCACGATTCCGCAATAAGCAATGAAATCGCTTTGCACCTCTTTGCCGCTCTCATCGAAATACCCATGAATCACGTAATAGGCCATCGGAACACTCCTTGAACTTGGGCGCAAGGTGTCTATCATCTGCAAGCAGAGAGAAAGACGATCCCCGCGTGTGTATTCCATTTAGCCACGTCCAGTGGGTTAGCGCAGTATATTTATGCCGCTCCCACTACCAGAGTGTCACTGTCCGTGGGTTAGCTATGTATATTTATGCCTATGTAAGTATATGACTATAAAGGACATAATGCTGGTCTGACCTCTTACCACATATCATGTACTCGTTCTTCGCAGCCATTTTGATTTGAACCATCTACATTGTCTTATGGGTCAGACCTCCTACCATATTGAAGTTGACTTCACGTGGAATAAATCTATGATTAGAAGATGATCCGGAGCAGCGAATGACAAAATCGCCAATCAGGAAACCATCCAGAGTTCGTTTCGGAATTGTTGGCAACAAGAGTGCCTTGGTTGACAGGGTTGTCCATTCAATACAGGAACAAATCCTTTCCGAACGTCTAGCCGTCGGGACAAAACTTCCGCCGGAGCGGGAATTAGCCGAGCGCCTGGGCGTCAGCCGCACCGTCCTGCGAGAAGCCGTCCGCGCTCTTGCCTCCAGTGGATTGCTTGAAACCTGCCACGGGGTCGGCACTACTGTTCGCGCCTTGAGTCGCGAAGAGGTAGTAAAGCCACTGAATCTATTTCTCCGCAGTTGGGGACGGGATGTCAGCCTCGGTCACCTGCATCAGGTTCGCTCTCTTCTTGAAGTGGAGAACGTCGGATTGGCAGCGGAACAGGCTTCAAAAGAAGATATCCAGGATCTTCGCCGCATCGTTAAAGAGATGGAAGCGGCGAAAGATGTTCCGGAACTTTTCGCAGCCAAAGATTCCGAATTCCACCGGCGTCTTGCACAAACCACGCACAATCCGTTGCTTATCTTGTTGCTGGACTCTATTCAGGATCTGATGGTCGAGGTTCGTGAATTTGTTGCCAGGGACAGAGGTCTTTTCGAGCAGGTAATGCCGGCGCACACCGAGATGTTGAAATATGTGGCGATGCGGGATGCGAGGAAGGCCAGGCGCGCGATGCGTGCGCATCTACTTACAGCGCTGGACGTTCAAAAGCGGGCAGGCCTGCCTGCATCAATCAGTGCGGGAACTCGGAAGAAACGATCTCCCCTCTCTGACCGCGGTACTAGCAGGAGAATTTCAGAAGCCTAAAAGAGGGATTTGATGGAGCGGCATACGCCCGGTGTGGAAAGAGCAGAGATTGTTCGCGATTCTACCCCTCGATTGGGCGGAAGCTATCAGGTGAGTGCAAATAAATGAGGTATTGGGTTCTGTGTGGAAGACCAATACTTATTGCTGCTTGGCAAGTGTTTGAGGAGGGCGAGTGGAGTTATATTCAATCGGAGTAGACTTGGGCGGAACTAATCTGCGAGTTGCTACTTATACGCCAGATGGCGGCTTGCAAAATCGCCGTTCGGTTCGCACAAGACTTTCGGATGGCCCCGCCGCGGTGGCTGAAGATATATGCTCCCTCATTCTGGACGCCAAGGCGTCGGAAGATCCCACAGCCTCATGTCTAGGCGTTTGCGTTGCTGCGCCAGGGCCTTTAGAGCTTCCATTAGGCCGATTTCATCAACCGCCAAATCTGCCGGGGTGGGATGGCTTCGAGCTCCTGCAAGCGCTGGAGAGCCTCTTGGATATTCCTGTTTTCCTTGACAACGACGCAAATGTTGCGGCGTTGGCTGAGTGCCATCTGGGAAGCGGAAAGGCGTTGGCGCTGGACAATCTCAATATGCTGACTCTGGGGACGGGCGTGGGCCATGGCATCATCTCCGGTGGTCGCATCGTGCATGGAGCCAACGGCTTGGCTGGAGAGGCCGGCCATGTATCCGTGCAGCCGGACGGTGAGCTTTGTAATTGCGGCAACCATGGGTGCCTTGAAGTTTATGCTTCCGCCAGAGCAATTCGACGAGAAGCTATACGGCTTGCCGAGCAAGGGGCGCAGGGATTAGCACGGCTCCTCAAGGAAAAGCCTGAAGCTACGGCGAGCGATTTCTATTCTCTGGCTGTAGCAGGCGATGCTGAGGCCCAATCGATTTTCGATCGAGCCGGCCGTGCATTAGGAATATGTATCGCCTCACTGATCAACAACTTCAATCCCTCTCTCGTGGTGATTGCAGGCGGAGTATCGGATGCATGGCCGCTGCTTTCCCCAAAGATCTTTGAGGAACTGCAACACCGCAGCTATATTTACCGGCTTACTCAGCCTGGATCCCGATTCCAGCAGCACACAATCGTGCAAAAGGCCACCCTCGGCGCCGATGCAGGACTAACCGGAGCGGCGCTTTATCCGTTTCTATATGGAAAACGATCTTAGCGCCGATGCCGCGCAAAAGATTGCTTTAACAAGAAGCATGATTTGAGTTGTGGGATACCATCCAGAAAGGGAAGACCATTTTGATTGAGAACGCGTACTTGCATGACATACTGGATCAACCGAGAGCCATACGAGACACGATTACTAACCTTTCTCATTCGCAAAAGCTAAACGACTTTATCAGTGCTATCACTCCGAGTGGCTACCAGAGAATAGTGCTCACGGGAATGGGCGGATCCTTCCACATTTTGAATCCGCTCTATCAAAGACTAATCGACCTGGGCTATCCGGCTCTGATGACGGAAGCATCGGAACTGGTCTACTTCCTGCCCCGGCTTCTGAATCGCAGCACGCTACTCATTGTTGTCTCCCAGTCCGGCCGCAGTGCCGAGATCATCCGGCTGTTGGGTAAGGATGGCGAGCGTCCCACGATTATTGGCATCACCAATGACGCCTCTTCGCCTCTGGCATTGGAGTCGGATGTTGTAGCGCTGATTAAGGCCGGACCGGAGGCTTCGGTGAGTTGCAAGACCACCACTGCCTCTTTAGCGGCCTTGGCGTGGACTGGCGACATCATCAGCGGGAAGGATCCAGGTTCCGCTCAAGCCCGGCTCGAATTGGCCGCCCCGGCTGTCGAGCGATATCTCGTGCACTGGAGAGATCATGTTGACACTCTTCGCGCGGAGTTGCAGGGTACCCGTCATGTATTTGTAACAGGCCGAGGCCCCTCTCTCGCGGCTGTCGGACTTGGAGGCATGCTCATGAAGGAGGCCGCGCACATCCACTCGGAGGGAATGAGTAGCGCTGCCTTGCGGCATGGCCCATTCGAAATGATGAGCGAAGATTGCTTCGTGCTGGTTTTCGCCGGCAATTCAGTCGTGGAACCATTGAACAGAGCGCTGGTGGAAGACGTCCGCGAAACCGGCGCGAAGGCGGCGCTGGCCGGACCCGACGCAAACTTAGATGTGTTTCGCTTGCCCGCGGTCAGCAGAGAAATTCGTCCGATTGTCGAGATGCTTCCTCTTCACATGATCTCACTTGCTCTTGCCGAAATAGCTGGGCGTGAAGCAGGAAAGTTCGAGCAAATTGAAAAAGTGACGACGACAGAATGATTACCAGATTGTTGATTTGTGATGATAACTGGCAGAACTGAAATTATTCGCGGGCGCGATGATGAGTCTCACCCGCGAATTTAGCTGAAAGCTTCAGGCTGTGGCTGAAAACAAGGTCATTTCGCAGCCTGGGGTACGTCCACAATGGCAGCCACCACCGCTGGAAGCAATGTACCTTCTCCCCAGTTTTGAGGCGCATATCCCAACCTCGTAACGACAAGGTCCAGGGAAGGCACGATATAAAGCCGGCTGGCAGTAAATCCCATGAAGGCGAATGCATCCCTCGGAACTGTCGGCCAGAGCACACCGTCTGTATTCACCCAGAAAGTGTATCCGTAACTTGGATTCAATTTCTGTGAACTCTTTGTAGCCTCTTTAATCCACCACTCAGGAACGATCTGCTTATCATTCCATTTCCCGTTATGCGCCAGTAAGTAGCCCAACCGCGCAAAGTCACGGGCGGAGAAACGCAGGCCGCTGTGTGGATTTGTATGTGGCCCTATGTTGCCCGCAACTCCGCCTTGCCAGTCCCAGCCTTCATTCTGAATGCCAATGGGATCGAAGACTCGCTCCTTCATGAAATCCGCAATCTCACGCCCGGTCGCGTGATAGAAGAAGAGTGATAAATGAGCAAAGCCGGTGTCAGAGTATTCCCAGGCCGTCCCCGGCTCGCCGGTCAATTTATCGGCCCATTTCCCAAAGCGGTTCGGTTCCTTCCCCATGGCAATCTCGAAATCGCCTCCTCCGGGCGCGGCGCTAAGTCCGACTACGCCATGGTCCTCGCCGGGGATACCGGAGGTCATCGAGAGTATATGCCGCAGTTTGATCTTCTTCTTCTCCGGATCGGTAAGTGGAAAGCCTTCCGGAACATAGTCGTAAATAGGGGTATCGAGATTGATCTGCGCATCATGCGGGAGCTTGTGGTGAAGACTATCATCCATAAGCAGGCCAAAGGCGATTCCAGTCGACGACTTAGTGCAGGACCAACCGTCAAACGTGGTTGTCGGCATTGTAGGAGTGCCGTACCACTCGGCAACGAGATAGCCTTTGCGAATAATCACTATTTGCCATGGTCCCTGGAAAAACTGCAGTTGCCTTTCCTTGATTAGGTCCAACTTTGCAGGGTCCATGCCCGCCAGGGTACGCACCTCTTCGGGAGTCCTGCACCATCTCCATCCGCCAGTTGACTCGGGGGGAGGGGTATAAGTCTCTGCCGCATACAGATTGACACTGACAATGAATGCCAGGAATGCCAATATTGTTTTCATCTCACTCTCCTATGTTCACTTTCCTTGTGGATCGATGCATCAGAATCGTTATGCGTGCTCTGCAATGGATTAACAGATTTCGCGATAAGTATCAACGCGATTGTTGGCGACCAATGCTAGGGGTTGGTCTTAGGACTGTCCGTCACGCAACGAAACCCGAGCGTACCAGCGCGATCGATGCTCGGCGCCATCAACAAGAGTTTTCCGTGCTGATTGTTCTGATACGCCTGCGGGAAATACCATTGAGAACCCTGGGGCTGGTAATAACTACCCCCGCGCAAAATTGCGCTCCTTGTGTGCTCGTCGACGTATTCATCCGTCCATTGCCAGACATTTCCAACTAGGTCCATCACTCCAAAGTAACTAACACCCGCGGGGTGAGCGTACACATCGTCTGGGCCATGCATGGTTCGATCCTGGTCCGGCAAAGGCACCGCATCGGGTCTCCAAATATCTCCCCAGGGGTATTTTCTCTGCTCGGGTCCTTCCGCAACATATTGCCATTCCCATTCGTGGGGAAGACGCTTTCCGGCCCATGTAGCGTAGGCGCGGGCATCTTCAAGGGAAACCCAGGTGACGGGTTTCTCTTCCCATCCTGGAGGGTACATCCCTCCCTGCCAGTCTTTCAGAAAATTGAGATCATCTTTCGGATGGTAGTGCGTTGCATCGAGGAAGACCTTGAATTCCTCGTTGGTGACGGGATATTTATCGATGTCGAAAGCATCGATGTGCATGAAGTGCTCATGCATACGCCGAGGCGAATCTTCCCACGGATATTGAACGTCAACGCCCTCGGCGTTCGAGCCTTCAATTTCAATTCCCCCGACGACAAAGTCGAAATCCTTGTCTGGTATATGAATCATCTCAGGCAAAGGAGAGGATTGCAGCTTGGTTGGTTTGATATCGACGATACGCTGAGTTAGAGTGGTTCGATCTTTTGAGTAACTCGCCAGTGGTTTGGCAGTCATATTCTTCATCTTCGACATTAATTCCATCACGGAGGAATCCGGCTCGCCCACAACTTGAAGCACGGCGCCAAAACCATGAGCCTCGATTGGAAACGAAAGAGCCGCCCAATTGGTTCGACTGCCATCCCGTGTCATGCTCGGAACAAGTTCGACACCATGGTAAAGGTCGAAATAACGGGCTCCGTCAAACGCTTGAGCCGATAATTGAGTGCCGTTGATGCCATATTCGTTTCGGTTGACGATAGTCCACAGTGTGGCTTTGCCAAGAGGCCACTTGCTGGAGAAAACACCAAAGGAATCTGTTGGGTAAAATGGTTCCCATCCTGAGCTGCTGAGATAGGGAGCCAATGCCCGCTCGAGTGTAGCCATGCGTCTTGAAGCCTCCTCATCGCGAGGGGAAATACCATTCCAGATTCCAAAGATATTCTCCCAACTCTCCCATCCGACACCATTAAAGAATGCAAACTGCAGATCATCGGTCTTGTCGCGATTCCAGCGATCAGAGATGTTCACCATGTGCCGGGTCTCCAGCCATTTGAAGCGGTCCACGGCCGGCACAAGCTGAAACCTGTATTGGCCCCAGGTCATTAGGTTCCAGGCAACCGCTTCGTCGTGCGGTATAACTTCGGGTTGGAACGCTAGTGGATGTCCAATTTTCTCGGCCGCCTGGAAAAAAGCCAAGGCGACGCCGTCCATGGTATCTCCGTTGATTCCGTCCGCATCAATTTGAGCCATCAAGTGAGCGATCGCATCGGGCCACGGTTCTTTCGGATCCCGCGTTCCCTGGTCCCACATCATCATGGGAAAAAGGACGCGAACGCCGCGCCGGTGGAAATCAGCAACCATCTGTTTCACGCCAGCTATGCCTCCCGGCATCGAACTGACCATATCAAGCTGATTTCGGTTATCGATACCCATGTTGGGATACGTCGGCCAAATTAGAACTGCGTCTATTCCTCCGTACCTGGAATGCAGATCGTCTAGATAGCGATCGACCGTGTACTTTCTTGTAATCGGGTCATAGAAGTAGCGATCCTGAACCATCATTTGCGGCTGAATAAAGCTACTTCGAGTCCATTGTAGGGAAGGAATCTGATAGCGAGAGCCGTCGTATCCAATCCGGATTCTGCGTTCTGCCCGCCAGTGAGTTATATCGCTCAACCATGCTTCATGAGTTTCACAAGAGCGATCACCATCGCCGGGCCTCCAGGGGTCTTTTGGCGCATAGCAAGGAGGTGCAGGAATCATCTGCTGTGAATCCGGATAATCCGGAATGTATTTGGAGTCCTGGGCTGCCGCGGAGCTCACAAAAGGCGTAAACGCGAGAAAGACAATGATTAGCCAAGACTGGGTTCTATTTCGATTGTGCATTTCTTTTCCTCTGATGACCTTAGGTTGATCTCTTGTTGATTCATACAGCAAATATTAGGTGGCGCGATCGCGAAGGCTACTGCGAACCTCCGGCACAGCCGATTGCCAAGCGGGTAACATTCCATCCGGCGATATCGACGCGAACTGGTTCTGGATGGGGTGCGCGGTAGGTTGCGGTCAGTTCCTGAGTCTCACCCGGCAGGAGCGTAATATAGTTGTCGCTCCACAAAACCGGAAGAATCTCTTTGCCGCTGCTGCAAGTGCTCAGATTGAGTCGGATGAAGAACGCCAGAGTTGCATCGTTATTCTGCAACGCAATGTGCGTAACTACGTCCCCGTGATCCTGAGTTGTCTGCGTCGTGGCTTTTACCGTTGTCTTCGGCAATTGACCGAGTGGTCGGAAATCCGCAAACGTATCTGCGAACCCATCTTCCAGGTTAATGACTCCATGCGTGATTGTTTCCGGCTTACTGGTCAGCCAATAGAAGTTGGAACCAACCAGTTTTCCGGAAGCATCGGCGAGAGTCAGCTTGAGAAAATAAACCGGCGTTAAATCTGGGATCTCAGGCAAGGTGAACACTTTGTTCGTTGAGTCTGCGGCAGTATCGAGCTTCTCCTGGTGGGAAAAGCGCTCCTTCATGTTCAAGTCGTAAATCTTGGCGGTGAGTCGCAACTTCTTTGCATCCTTGTATTGGCTGCTCACGACCCAAACGGCGCGATCGTCGTATCCGTAGATTGGGTGCAGGGCCTCAAGCGCGTTCTTTGCGCCGAAGTACCCGCCTGCCACCCGCAGTTCATAGTCGTAGAGATTCCAAATCAACGAAGGCCAGCCATTGTTCAACATCCACGCGATTACACCAGTCGCGGTATATTTGTTGCGGCTATGAGCCTCGTACATAGCACGAATCGCTTCGTACCTCATCATCTGCGACTTCATCAAGTAGTCATTGAGGCTCGTGGCATCACCATAACGCTTGTTCAGACATTTCGTGAATATGGAAATATTCTTGAAATCGTGAAGGCCTGCATGGAAGTTCCACCAATCGTCGATCGGCCACAGGTGTTCCCTAGGAAGTATTTGTTCCAGTGTTTCAATGGGCGGAATTGCCGGTCCGGGTCCGGTTTCAGTGTTGAAGCCGAATGCCCCTCCGCGATCACCTTTGTCGTCCTTCTCTCCGGTCCAGAATTCAGGAACCACGTACTCGTAGGGCCCTGTCATCTTTACTCCGGCTTTTCCCGTGATGGATGTAGACTGCTCCGAAGCGGATGAGATCACCGGGTTAGGCCAGTGATATTCCCGTTCAATGGCCAGGTACATCTTCTCGATATCCGGCGGGGGAGGATTATCGCTCCCATTGAGCCATACGAGGATACTGGGATGGGACCGCAGCCGCAGGATTTGAGAACGCACTGACTGTTCAGCGACGTCAACCTGTTCTTTCTGCCACTTCGGCCATGTTTCCCACAACGAGCAGGAGATTCCGGGCATAATCAAAATTCCTTTTTGGTCGGCGAGATCGAAGAAATCCTCCGCTTCGAACATTCCTTCGAGACGAATCGTGTTCAGGCCCATACCCAGCACGTATCGAAACTCGTCGTCTATCCGCTCCCTGCTCTTTTGCATCATCAGATCCATGGCCCAGCCGCCACCAAGAATCAGCAATTTCTTGCCATTGATGAAAAAGACCCGATGGTCATTCGCATCCAGTTGCGACGTGATCTCACGAATGCCAAAGTGCATGTCGGCGCTGTCGGAAATGCTTCCGTTGATGACGAATTGCAGTTGCATCGTATATAGGTTGGGCGTTCCCATTTGCGCCGGCCACCAGATGCGCGGATTCTGAATGTTCAGTTGAGGGAACGCGCCTGGGTCGAGAACGACCTCCCTGGTTTCCCGCGGCTTGAGTTCCACGTCCAGTGAAAAATGAATATCCTCGATGCGGCCTTGAAGCGATCCTGTTTGCTGTTCGTCTGTACTATTCACCAATCGAGCCAAGACTGTGAGATGGGCTTTGGTTGTATCCGGCAGATCAAGATGAGAATTGACAGCGGGGTAGCGCAGGGTCACGGGACCGCTGGCCGAAAGCGAAACTTCACGGAATAGCCCCATATAGCGGTCAGGAAAACCCGGATTCCAATCCACATAGGAGAGCGCCAGGTCAGTCGTTTGCGTGGGGGGGTAGACCTTGACTGCAATCGCGTTTTGGGAGCCGGGGCGCACCAGATTCGTGACGTTGAATTCGTAAATTCTCCAGGTACCTACGACTGTCCCCGCATCGGCTAATTGCTGTCCATTGATCCAGATATCCGCCCGATAGTTGATCCCTCCGAAGTGCAGCCAGACGGCTTTTCCCTTGTAACTCTCCGGGACAGTAAACGCCGCGCGATACCACCACGGAACGGCAAATTGACTATCCATATCTAGGGCAAATTCGGCAGCGATTACGTCACTATTGAATTTTTTGCCGATCAGGTTGCGCAGATTGACCCCGTAGTACGGGTCGGGAATTGTTTTGTCTTTCGCCAGCGACGTAATAATCGTGCCAGGCACTACAGCAGTGTGCCAATTCTTGACCTGGTAGGCAGGAGACGAAAGCGTTTCTCCCGATTCAGTAACATGGGCCGAAGACTGCAGGCTCCAACCTTCAATCCTGATCGAACTCCCGGTTTCAGGCGCCGGGCTTTGAGACAGTGCAACAAAATTCGGTCCGAAAGACGCCGCGAGGCAGATGCCCACGACTAAATGAAAAAGCTGATGATTCACAATTCCCTCCAACAAGCTTTACTCTCACGCTACGCGGTGCCATCCAAACAACGGTGCCAGTTGGATGTCGTGAGATTAATTTGCGCACTCCGACGTGGCCGGCGCGATCGGCCTCTCCTCCCGGAGCAGACTTTTGGCCGGCTCGATATACCTCCAGCAACCCAGTGCAACCAGGTTCAAGAGTGCTGCAAGGTAGAAATAAACTTTTATGTTTCCAGTCCAGCCTATGAGGAAGGGAAACAGCAACGAACTTGCGAATGAACCCATTGCCCCCAGGGTATTCATGGCTGCCGACAACGTCCCTGAATACTTGCCTCCCACGTCACAGCAGACGGTCCAACTGGAGCTCACGGTGAGATCCACCCCGATCGTCGTCAAAGCAAAACAGGCGATGAACCCTCCCGGTGTGCGCATGAATGGCGCCGCAATTAAGGTCGCGGCGGACAGCCCGAATCCAAGCATGGCCGGCAGTGCGCGCGATAACTTCCACTTGCCCGCCTTATAGATCGAATCGACTGCTGTGCCGCCGACCCACATTGCAAGCGCACCGCAGTAGAGAGGAATGCTCGAGTAAGCGCCCGCCTCGCCAGTCGTGACCGCGTAGCGGGTTTTCAAAAATGGCAACAGCCAGCTCAAGCAAATGAAAAACGTAAACTGGGATGCGAAATATTGATAGAGGATGAGGTAAAAATTTCGCGATAAAAGAAAAGCCCTCCAGGGAATTGTCTTGATTGCCGATGCTTGGGTTTTCTCGACCCCCGCCATGACCACCTTCGACTCGTGCTTGTTCGACTTGCTTGCAGGCCCGTCGCGAAACCACCAGAACCAGATCGCCGACCAGATCGCGCCGATGATTCCAAGCCATAGAAAACTCGCTCGCCATCCAAGCCATGCCACGCAGAGGGGCGTGATCGCCAATCCAAAAGCCGCGCCTAGCCTTGAACCCATATTCAGAAGCCCAAGAGCCAGCCCGCGCTCCCCAGGGAACGTCCAATTGTGTAGGGCGCGCGTAGCCTGTGGATAGACGCCCGCCTCGGCCAGTCCAAACAGAAACCGGATGCTGAGCAGAGCTGGAATCCCGGAGGCCAGCCCGGTGCATAAAGTGAATAACGACCAGAAAAATACGCTGAGTGCGAGAGACTTCCTGGGACCCCATCGATCCGCCAGCAAGCCGCTGGGGATCATGAAGACGGCATAGCCAAGGGCGAAGGCTCCGAAGACCAGACCAAAGGTCAGGTCGTTGATTCCCAGGTCATGGGCCATCTCAACTTTGGCACCAGATATGCCGACGCGAGCCAGAATCGTCAGGAAAGAAACAGCCACCACCGCACTTATAACCGCCCAACGCTGGCGGCTGGTAGCCACGGCCGTGGAATTATGTGCGACCGGAGAGAGGGTAATCACGGCGAGATTTTGGCTGGCAGCCGGTTTCATGCTAAGTGGCCCAGGTAGATCTTGGTATAGCTTCAATCAGTGAAAACTGCGCGCCCATCACCTTCGGCGGAATGTTGCATTCGTGGTGGGCCATGGTATCAGCTGACTCCTCTCGCCGCTGACGCCACCGAGATCTCTTTTGCGCTATCAGATCCACAGGAAGATCGAACGATGAGTTGCGTTTCCAGTACCACCTGCCGGCGCGGCATGGAGGGTTCGCGAAAACGCGCGAGCAGCAATTCGGCGGCAGCCCGTCCTGCTTCAAATGCCGGTTGCGCGACGGTTGTAAGTGGAGGACGCAGGGACATCGCCCAGGGCATTTCATCGAAACCCACAATCGCCATCTGGCCCGGGATGGCGAGATGGCGCTCATGTATAGCTTGCAGGGCGCCCAGCGTCAGCAGGTTGCTTCCAGCAAATACCGCCGTGGGGGGATTGACCGATTCAAGCAACTGCAGCATGGCGGAATATCCTGCCGATTGCTTGAATGGGCAATGGACAACGAGGCTCTCGTCCACGGCCATGCCTGACTCTTGGAGTGCGTCTTCGTAGCCCGCCTGGCGATCGAACGCGGTCGTGAATTCCAGAGGGCCGTTGATGATGGCGATGCGCTTATGGCCCAGTTGGATCAAATGCGCGGTGGCAGCATGGGCGCCGTCCCGATTCGCGACCGTAACCTGATCGAAGTTTGAACGTGGACGACTGCGCGAGACCGCGACCATCGCCATGCCGGATTTCTCCAGTTCCGTATAAAGGCTGGACGGGGCGCGGCTGGCCGCGAAGATCAGGCCGCGCACGCCCTCGGCGCGAAACACCTCCAGACGGCGCGTCTCCTGATCGGGGTCCTCGTTGTAACTGGCCAGCAGCAGCGAGTAATCGGTCTTTCCCAGAGCGTCCTCAATCCCGCAAACCAGGCTGGTGAAGAAGGGATTCTCGATATCCGGAATGAGGACTCCGACCGCGCGGCTCGAACGTACGCGCAGGTCACGCGCGGCGCGGTTGGGGCGATAGGAGAGCGACCGCGCTGCCTCGAGAATTCGCGAGCGGAGCGGTTCACTTACGCCCGCCGACCCTGAAAGAGCCCGCGACACTGTGGCGGTGGAAACGCCGGCGCGCAGAGCGACTTCCTTGACGGTGGGAACTAAAGGCGTTGATTTGGCTGAACGTTCTGTTTTACGCATGGGTTAGCAATCCATTTACCTGTGAATGCAGCAAGATGAAACTGCTCGACCTGCTTCATGCCCCGCCAGCCGAAGGCATGGGGTCTTGCAAAAGCGGAACCCTCTTACCGCGGCCAATGGGCAATCGTAATCAGTCAGAATATGACCCTCGCAAAGGTTGGCGTCAAGAGCGTTTGATGATTGCTCAAAAGGAATCCATGGTTTGTCCACGGCGTGGATGAATACTGCAGCAGCGACGAAAAAGCATGGTGACAAGCAGGGCCGTGGAATTCTCCTGCGCACCTCCAGAGTGGATAAAAAATGAAATCCATTACATTGTTAATGTTGATACTCCTCATCCGGGAGGCTGTCAAGGGGAATTTTACCTTGGAAAGATATCTTTAGAGGACTCCGGCGTCTCCCATCGCTAAAGGTAGATCGAAGGCCCGGACAGTGGGCAGGATTTGCTGCTGCCTGTTACCTTTCAGAATTATCGCGAATGTCCGCTCTGATAGCGGATTATATTCGCCTGGAATCTCACCTCAATTTGGCCTTACTGGATCGAATTTCACCCGATTTCCCCTCCTGCCGACTCCCGCCTGTCGAATCTGTCACTGCTCGGAACCCTCGCCTGGAGTAGCACTCTAACTCTTCAGACCGTTCGCCGGTTCAGAATCCACTTGACAGGTTTTCTCCCTCAATCTAGAATTATTTGGAAAACGATTACGTAAGACCTGAGGATAGATGGCCACGTGATGCGTCCGCCCCCCTGGCTACTCGTCCTGAGGATCGGCTACATACTGGTAAGGCATGCTTCGGCTTGAAAACAAAGTCGCACTCGTGACAGGCGCCGGTCGCGGCATCGGCCGCTCGATTGCTATCCGCTTTGCACTCGAGGGCGCTTCCGTGATTGTTGCCGACCTGGATGCGAAGAACGCAGAGGCTGCAGCAGCCGAGATTGTTGCCTCGGGAGGCAAAGCTCGAGGCAGGCGAGTTGATGTTGGCAATCAGGCGCAGGTGGTGGAACTGGTTGATTCAACGGCTCGGAATTGGAATAGATTCGACCTGCTCGTGAATGCCGCCGGGATCGGATTGACCAGGCTGTTTCTGAACACCACCCTGGAACAATGGGAGAACGTGCTGCGGGTCAACCTGACCGGCTGCTTCCTTTGCTCACAGGCCGCCGCCCGTATCATGTCGGCCCAGAAGCATGGGAAGATCATCAACATCGCTTCACTATCGGGTCAGCGCGGAGGAACGGGCCGAGCCGCTTATGGCGTTTCGAAAGCCGGCGTCACCATGCTGACGAAAGTGATGGCCGTCGAACTGGCGCGGTACGGAATCACAGTAAACGAAATCGCACCGGGCCCCGTGAACACTGAGATGACGGCGGTAACGCACGACGAAAAAACCCGCGATGCTTACTACCGCCTGATTCCCATGGGCCGCTATGCGGAGCGGGATGAGATTGCCGATGCTGCAGTTTTTCTCGCGTCGCAGGAAGCTGATTTTATCAACGGCCAGACGCTCAATGTCGACGGCGGGTTTGCGGCGGCGGGATTAATCTTCGACCTGAAAGAGTAAGCGACTTCAATCAATACAAACCTCCCGGGTTTCGCCTTCGTGCAGGTGGACAGTCGCAAACGAATTAGCCATCAGAGGCTGAGGAAAGCCGTTGCGCGGAATCCTCAGCCTCTGAATTGCGGCTCTTAAACCATCACCGAGGCGGCTCGCGGCGAAATGCCGCTGAGTTCTGCGACGCGAACTTCAGCGTGGGCGGCTGCGCCCAGCAGCGCGGCACGGCTTTCGAGAACAATGCGCACCGGCATGTTGACAAGCAACTGGCTGAGACGGCCCTTGTCGGTGAAGGCTTTCATGAAAGTCCCGTCCTTGAGCTTCTCCAGGATGCGAGGGGCTATGCCGCCGCCCACGTAGAGGCCCCCGACTGACATAACTTTCAGCGCCAGGTTGCCGGCTTCGGCGCCGTAGGCAGAGACGAACATATCCATCGCCTTCTCGCAGATCTCGCTTTTGGCCGCCAACGCCAGTTCGGCGATAACGGCATTGGGATCCTCTGCGGCCATGCGCGCGGCCAGCCACGCCGGCTCCTCCATGCCGCGGCCCTGGTGCAGAAACTCGTATATGTTCGTGAGTCCCGGGCCGGTGACCACGCGATCATAACTGACGCGTCCATCGTACTTCTGATTCAGGTAACGCATCAGGTCGCGATCGTCTTCGTTACGCGGCGCGTAGTCTACATGTCCGCCTTCGGATGGATAAGGAATGTGGCTGTTGCCGTTCCACACCAGGTAGCCCTCGCCCAGGCCGGTTCCAGCAGCGATCAGCGCGCGGTTGCCCACCTGGCTGGCATCGCCTTCACTCAAGGTGTAGATCTGGTCGGATGAGAGCTCGGCAAGTCCGTAGCCATTAGCCTCCAGGTCATTGATCAGGAAGATATGCTCGATCTTCAGCCCGGCGGAGAGTTCACGACTGTCCAGCGTCCACGGCAGATTGGTGAGCCGCAGGCGCCCATTGCGCACCGGTCCCGGCACGCCGAAACAGGCCGCGGTCACCTTGGCAATGCCCAAAAACTCTTTTACGATCTCTTCCAGTCCCGGGTATTGCCTGGCCGGATACTGCTTATCGCAAGTGTGTTTGAGTTTGCCATCAATAAAGTCATATAGCGCGAGATGAACTTTAGTGCCACCCACGTCGCCTGCCAGTATCATCGTTCCTTCTGTCATCGTTCCCTCTCAAGGCTCCGCAACCATTTCCACCTGCCGGTGCTAACGCGCGGCTGCGTTCAAAGTTGGTTGGTAAGAAAAAGCAAGTATAGCGCTTGACAGGCGCTTTAGTCGGCAGGGAGCGCGCCTGGACTCGCGCAGCCAATAGGTCGGAACTTTCTTCAGCATCGTTACCTCTTTCGACCCAGTGCTGTTCCACTTGCTTCTTGCGCAGTACCCTCTTCCCTTCACCTGCACGGCCATCCTATTGCTCCTTTTCATTCACCGGCCGGTGAGGACTTTCTTCTTCAATTAGCCACCCATCGAAAGACTCACTGTTTCAAAACGCGGCAACGGCTCTGAAACTATAGTAATCGTTTTCAATGATAATAAAGAGGTTTGCAGCAAAAAATGCGAAGATGCCCTGAGCAGAGGGCATATGGAAGCGTCTCTCATCTGTGACGGCCCACGTCAGATCCTCGACAATGTGCTCTGATAAGCATCATTTCAGGCCAAATTGACCGTTTTCTCTCATCTTTGGGCTTTTGTGATTTTTCCTTGATTATTCGCTTGACAAGAATGCCTTCAGTATGATCCACTACGGCCATTAAGTAATCGATTACATTCGTCGTGCAGACTTTTCTTCAATACCCTGCGCGCGCTTACCCACGGAAAGCCCCAAATCCGGGCTGCTGCCCGGCGATGTTGCACGAAAGGAGTTTCATTTGAAAGTCGTTAAGGCTTGGGAAGAGAAAGGGGTCGAGATTCCTGATCCCTACCGGCGTCAGATTAAAGTGATCTTCGCTCCAGACAAGGAAGGGGTTGAGGAACTCACGTTCAGCCATGCCATCCTTCCGCCAAACGGTCGCACCGATTTCCATAGCCACGACCGGCCGGAATTGATCTATGTCGTTTCGGGTAGAGGAATCTGCGTGAACGAGACCGAACATACGCCGATACAAGAGGATGTCGCACTTTGGGTCCCGGCGGACGAGAAGCACCAGATTATCAACTCCGGTGACGTTCCGCTGAAACTGGCCACCGTCTTTGTCCCTGCATTTACGGCCAGCGATAACTACAGGCGTTGCTTGGATGCAGCGAGAGGTTAAGCGATAACATGCGCCTTGGCATCAGTTCATGGACGTATCCCTGGGCAATCGGGATGGCCGGATTTCCGCAGCCGTCCCGGCCCATGCGTCTTGCTGACCTGCTGGAGAGAGCCTCGGCGCTCAAAGTTGGTGTTGTGCAAATTGCCGACAACTTGCCGCTCCATACACTTGAAACGGCCGAACTCCGCGACGCTTGCGATCAAGCCGCCAGCCTGGGTCTTGCCATCGAAATCGGAACACGCGGTGTCGATCCGGCTCACCTGCTTCGCTACCTGAGTTTGGCTGTTCAGTTTGACGCGGTCCTGCTTCGAACTCTTACGGAGAGCGCTGAATCGCAACCCTCCCTTGAACAGGCAGAGAAATGGATTCGCGAAGTACTGCCGGCGCTTGAGGATATGGAAATCACGCTTGGACTGGAGAACTATGAAACGTATTCCTGCCACGATCTTGCCGCTCTTGTGCGCAGGCTCGAAAGCGGTCGCGTGGGCGTCTGCCTGGACACCGTGAACTCACTTGGGGCGCTGGAGACGCCGGATCGTGTCGTCGAAACACTGGCTCCTCTGACCGTGAACCTTCATATAAAGGACTTTATCATTGACCGCGTTCCGCAGAAGATGGGCTTCGTTGTCAGCGGAGCGCCCGCGGGAACTGGCAGGTTGGATATTCCATGGCTGCTGGGCCAAATGCCTTCCGAAAACAACATGACGGCCATTCTGGAACAGTGGCCGCCGCTGAAAGACTCCATTAAGGCCACGGTCGCGATGGAGCAGGAATGGGCTGAGCGAGGGGTTCAATACCTCCGCTCATGTGGCTGTACTTAGGGGATCGATTGAAATGTCACGTGCGTTCAACGAACGGGACAACAGGGGCCGAGTGAAAATGCCGGCAGCGGCCATCTTCCTCCGGCCCAACCCAATGCGATGCTTTGCCTGGGCAGCTAGACCTTTCGCAGGATGGGGACGAATCGGCTGCCAGGTTTTAGGTTTCCGCTCGACAGGGGAAGAAACTCGACAGGGAAAGAGAGAGTTCCCGGAGATTCTTCTCAAACATTTAACCCTTTCAAACCCACGAGTTTACTCGATACAGGAGGCTGTTCATGAAGTACCCCAATTCAACAAGTTCGATTCTAATGAAATGCATTTGCGTTTGCATCCTCGTCCTCTGTGCGAGCGTGGTGATATTCGCGCAGGCAGGCCGCGGAAGCATCAGCGGCCTCGTGACTGATCCAGGCGGGGCCATCGTTCCCGGAGCCACGGTAACTCTGCTCGACCGGGCAAACGGGGTCGAGCAGCACTCCGCAACGAACGCGGAGGGCTTGTATACCTTTATCTCGCTCAACCCAGGCGTATATAAAGTGACGGCCAGCCTGAAAGGCTTTGAGAGCGTCGCCCAGGACAACGTGAATGTGACCGTGGATCAAAAGAGCACGGTCAACATTGCCTTGCGCGTGGGCGTCGTAACCGATACGGTGACCGTGGCGGGCAACGTCGACCTGATGGAATCCAGCAACTCTACTGTCGGCCAGCTCATCTCCTCGGAGACCATCGACCGCGTCCCGAATCTATTCCGCGATGTGTACGAGCTCATTCAATTGAGCGGCGGCGTGACTCCGGTGAATGGATCGCCCAGCTCTTCCCAATCCCAGACTGTCCAGAACATCTCCAACGGTGACCCGAATCTGGATGTCTCGGCGTACACCATCAATGGCTCCGTTCAAGGCACCGTCTATTACATGTTCGACGGCAGCCCCCTCGGCGTCGCGACAGGGGCCTCCATCGCGCCCGCCTTCCATGTTACTCAGGATTCCATCGCCGAGTTCCGCATGGAGACCCAAAACACTCCGGCCTCGTATCAGAGCGGCGGCGCGGGAGTCATCAGCCTGGTGAGCAAGTCCGGCGGCAACCGGTACCATGGCGACGCTTTCGGCGTGTTTCGCCCCGAGGTCATGTCAGCAAATGAGTATTTCAACAAACAGAGCCAGTACTTTGCTGATCAGCCCAACTCTCCGCCCTCCTTCCACCGTTACCAGGAAGGCGGATCGGTCGGCGGACCCATCCTGCACAAGAAGCTCTTCATCTTTGGCGATTATGAGGCTACGCAGCAGGCCCAATTCGATGGTTCCAACATATACACCGTTCCTACCGCAGCGGAAGCTCAGGGCGATTTCACCGCCGACCCTGAAATCATGATCTTTGACCCGATCGCCACCAACCCTGACGGTTCAAGGAACCAGATTGTGGGTTCCAACAGCGGCCCGGGATGCGCTACTCCACATCCCAACTGCATTCCACAGGGTTATCTCAACCCCATCGCACAGATATTCTTGCAGCATCTGCCGCCGCCCAACCACCCCATTGAGGGCTCCCAGAACAATAACAACCTCTATGTACCGGGAGTGGATCCTACAAAGATGCAGAAGTTCAACGTTCGCACAGACTATTACCACGGCGAGAACCAGCACATCTTCGGCCGGTTCTCTTACGAGCGGATATTCCTCGCCGGTGTCAACGCCTTCAACAATGCGTGGGATGGCAACTATGCTCAGGCCGTCGACCACGGGTACAATGCTCTGCTGGCGGATGACTACACCATTAATCCCTCCACGGTGTTGCAACTCCGCTACTCCTTTACGCGCTCGCATGTGAATCAAGGGGGCGATCCTCGCCAGAGCCAGGAGGACAATCTGGCTACGCTTGGATTTGTCACTCCGACAACTGCGGATGAGAATTACAAGACCCTTCCTTACATGACTATGAACGACACGGGAACCATAGTCGGCGGCACAGCGCAGGAAAATACCGTTATTGCCGCCAATGAGAACAGCGACGCCAACGCAACCCTCACCAAGGTTTGGGGCAAGCACGAAATCAATCTCGGCGCGGAATATATGAAGCGGTTCCTGAATATAGTCCAGCCCCCGGCTCCCTCTGGTTCATACAACTTTGACATGTCCGCAACAACCGACAACACGACGAATCCGGGATCGTTCCCGGACGGCAGTCCTTACGGCAACGACCTCGCATCGTTCGAGATAGGCATGGGAACCGCGCCGGGCACTGAATCACAAAACTTCACCAAGGATCTCTTTTCGGCAATGGCCAGCCCGTATTACGGATCCTTCATCGAGGATACCTATCACGCCAGAAGCAATCTCACCATCACTGCTGGGCTTCGCTGGGACATCTTCGCGGGAGTAACGGAGCGCCATAACCGTGTGGAGTACTTTGATCCGACCGTGCAGTATACCGCTAGTGGAGTACCTCTAACCGGCGGCGAGGTCTACGCAACCAGCGGCAATCGCAATCCATATGCCGTCAACATGAAGGACTTTGGACCGCGCCTGGCGTTCTCCTGGCAGCCCTTGACTCACTGGGTAGTCCGTGGCGGCGCTGGCATGTACTTTGGCCCTACCTCCGAGGTCGTCAACAATGCCCATTTCAGCGACGGCTTCAGCTCAACAACCAATTGGAATGCTACCTGCTATAACATTGACGGCAATTCGACATTCACTGGTACCGGTGCCTGTGTCAATGCAGCGGCGGGAAGTCCCGCGCCAAGCACTACAGGTATCTATTCACTCACCGATCCATTCCCTACGGGTGTGGTTCCCATCTTTCAGACAGCGCCGTCAGGGTATGCGAACAACCTCGGCACAAATCTGAAAACAGTGCTGCACAAGAACCGCACGCAGGAAACATATAACTTCAACTTCGGCATTGAATACGAAGCTCCGCACGGATTTATTGTGAGCGTCGGCTACGTAGGCAGCAGAGGGCTGTTTAATGTGATGGGCCATGAGGATCTGAACCAGCTCGATCTGGGCACCATCGCGAAGTATACAGATACATTGTGCGTAAATACTTCGGACCCGAATTGTGTTATGGTGCCGAATGTGTGGGAGTCGCTCCTGCCGCCCACAAACGCCAATTATGGCGCGTCCATGGTTCCGCTTTGGGTATCGCTGCAACAGTTTCCGCAATTTGGCAACGGCAACTACAACCCGGGTAACGGCTATAATTCCGGCATCCAGGGGTATGGCTTGCCCTACGGCGATTCCGAATACAGTTCCCTGCAATCCAGGGTGCAGAAACGCTTGACCAGCCACTTTACCACGCTGGCTTCTTTCACCTGGGCCAAGCTGATCACGGATAACGACCTTCCGACCTTAGGGTTCATTGGCTCTCACGCCGGCCGCGTTCAGGACTGGAAAAACCTGAAGTATGAACATGCGGTCAGCGCTCAAGATGTTAAGTACCAATTCACGTGGCAGGCATCCTATGATTTGCCCGTCGGCAAGGGCCGAAAGGTAAACCTGAATGGGTTTGCGAATCAAGCCCTGGGCGGTTGGACGATCAACGGAGTTTTCTACCTGAGCGATGGCGTTCCCATCGCGGGGCCGATTGTAGGGGCAAATCTCTCCTACTTCGATCAGCGCGCCGACATGACCTGCGATCCCAGCAAGGGTGCGCCTCATACGCAACAGGTATGGTTCAATCCAACCTGTTTCGCCAACCCAGCCAGCCCGTATATACCTGGAACGGCGCCGTTGTATATGGACCACGTGCGCACCATGGGAGCCGATGACGTAGATGCCTCCTTCTACAAAACATTCTCGATGGGGAAAGACAGGAATCTCCGCTTCGAGATATCTTCCTATAACGTCACCAACAAGGCGCAGCTTGGATATCCGAACGTTCCGTCCTACACCAGCGGGTGGTCCAACAACGCTTTTGGCTATATTGGCTATACCGTCAACACGCCGCGCCAATTCCAGTTTGGATCGAGATTTACTTTCTGATTCAAGCTCAACCAGGCCAGCAGACTTTCGGGTTTGCTGGCCTGAACCTCTTATAAGATATTGCGTTGCTAAACTCCAATTACATTGCCAGGATGTCGTTCGTCTTCGCTCAACTGCACTTTGTCATGATTGCACCGGTCGAATCGGTTGGAGTTCACACGTAAACGAAAGGAGCCAAATGGAAGGCTGCTCGAGACGAAGTTTTCTCCGGGGTTCGGGGATGACGGCCGCCTTCTGTGCTGTCAGGTCACTCGCCGGCCTTGCCATGTCATCAAAGTCTCCATTCAAAATAGCTGTCATCAACGATGAGATCTCGCAGGACTTTGACCACGCCTGTTACGTCGTATCGCATGATTTCGGCCTGAGCTGGATCGAGCTCCGCTCCATATGGGACAAAAACACCATAGAACTAAGCGATGCCCAAATCGGCGAAGCACAGAAGCTTCTCGCTAAGTACAACCTGCGGGTGACCGACATCGCCAGTCCCCTCTTCAAGACTGATTGGCCTGGTGCGCCAATTTCGCCTTATAGTTCCAGCGGCGATACACACGGAGCTGTCGATGCCTCGTTCAAGCAACAGGACGAGATCCTCGAGCGCGCCATCACTCGGGCAAAACAGTTCAAGACGGATAAGGTCCGCTGCTTCGACTTCTGGCGACTGGATGAAATCTCCCTCTATCGCGCGGCCATCGATGAAAAGCTGCGTTCCGCAGCCGAAGTAGCCGGCGGCCAGGGTATTCTGCTGCTGCTCGAGAATGAGCATGAGTGCAACACCGCCACTGGCCGCGAAGCTGCGCGAACATTGAACGCAGTCCAATCGCCGCACTTTGCGCTCAACTGGGATCCCACTAATGCCCTGATGCGGGGCGAGCTTGATGCCTTCCCCGCCGCCTGGGATCTTCTGCCGAAAAACCGCATTCACCACTGCCACGTTAAAAACGCCGCAATAAATGCCGATGGCAAGGCGGAGTTATCACCGGTCGACAAAGGTATCATCGACTGGAAGGCACAATTCCGCGCGCTCAAGAACGCCGGATTTTATGACGCTGTCAGTCTTGAGACCCACTGGGAAGGCGGCGGATCGCCCGAGCAATCCAGCCGCATTTGTTGGGCCGGCATGAAACAGGCACTGAAGGATTCAAAGACCGATTAGTTATGCGTAAGTGAAAAGAAAAAGATGATGGAAGACGAAGGAAAAGAGTCGATCGACCGCAGGTCGTTTATTAAACAGGCTACTGTGGCTTCTGCGGCAATTGGAATCAGTGCGCGTTCTTACGCGCGCATTCTTGGAGCGAATGATCGTATTCGCATTGGTCAACTTGGTTGTGGTGCGCGGAGCCAGGGCCATGTGCGCATGGTGGAGCTTGCTTCAAAGCTAACTCCCGTGGAAGCGGTCGCGGTCTGCGATCTCTGGAGTTTGGCGCGGGAGCGACGTGCTGCCCAGGTGAAAGCCGCCTTCAATCTGGAGCCACAATCATATAAGTATTCCGCGGAGATGCTGGAACGCAAGGATATAGACGGAGTGATGATAGCTACGGGCGATTTCCAGCACGCGAAGCTATGCACTGAAGTAGTACGGGCTGGTAAGGACTGTTATGTTGAGAAGCCCTTTGCCAATGTGCTTTCTGAGGCCAAGGAGGCCCGCAACGCGGTAAAGGGATCCAAACAGGTGGTGCAGATGGGTACCCAATTCCGTAGCCAGCCATACCCACTAGCTGTTCGAGATATTATCCGGTCGGGATGCATTGGGAATATCGTACACATTGAGCAGGAATGGAATGTCAACGAGGAGCGCTGGCGGTTTGTGGACGCGGATACAGGCAACTCCGGCTTGATGGAACAGGATCGGAATTTGGAGTGGAAGGCATGGTTATACGGACGTAAATCACAGCTTCATGAAGAAGACACAGACTGGAAACACTGGTTGCTGGGCAAACCTTACCGGCCATTCGATCCTCACGTCTACTTGGAGTTTCGCCTTTATAAGGAATTCTCCTCCGGAATCTTCGATCAGTGGATGAGCCATGGCTGCGACCTGGTGCACCTCTGGACCGACGAAAGCTATCCGCAGAGCGTGATGGCTACGGGCGGTATCTTCGCTTGGAAGGACCAGCGAGAGAACCCAGATACGTGTGTTGCTGCTGTCGTTTATCCAAAAGGATTCCTGTATACCTATAAGACTACTTTTGGAAACAGTTATCGCAGTTTCACGCGCATTCAGGGAAGCGATGGCACCATCACCTGCGAAGGCTGCGAAGGCGGATTCTTATATACAGTGACCAGGGAGGGCGGGCGCGATGAATTCGACGAGGAAACGGAGCCTGACTACAGGACGATTCCCATTGCTGCGTCAGCACAGGAGGCTGAAAAGGTGGTGCGCGTTTCCGGTGCGCCGGACCCGAGTTCTCATGGTCCCGATGACGACGATGTACAGCACATGATGAACTGGCTGACGGCAATGCAGGCGCGTAAAGAGCCGAACGCCACCGTCGATCATGGTTTCTCCCACGCCATCGTGTGCATCATGGCCGCGCAGTCTTACTGGAGCGAAAAAAAGCTCCACTGGAATCCACAGACGGAGAATATTGTTACTTCTGCCAAGCCGGTGCTTTAGTTTGTTGGGGAGACGGCGCTTCGCTTCGGCTTGGGGAACCAAGAGCCGCATACAGTGTTTGCCGAGAAACATGGTATTCAGCTGCACGTCTAGCCTTCCTCTCTCCCGCACCGGCCCGCTTTCGAATCTTCGCGACCTGTACCGGCGTTAGAGATGGCTTAGCGAAATGGCCGACAAGACTGTCTTCATCGTTGGCGCCGGGTTCTCCGCCAATGCCGGTTTGCCCCTTCAAGCGGAGTTCACGGAACTGTTCTTGAAAGCGCGGACATTTAAACGCGGCAAGAGTAGGCAGTTAATGCCGCATCTAGGGCAGTTTGTTGAGAAGTCGTTTGGCTTCAACTCCACTCACGATCTGGCCTCCTATCCCCAATTGGAGGATATTTTTACACTCCTGGACCTTTCCGCGAACACAGGACACCATCTCGGAATCAGTTACTCGGCCAAACATCTCCGCATGCTTCGGCGGATGCTCCTGTCTCGCACAATTCGCATGTTGTACTCCGCTTATCTGGACGGTAAAAGTAGGGCTCGTCCAGAGCGTAAGCGCCTGATCGAGTTTGTGTCGAGGCTTTCAGCCGACCGCCATCAATTCGTTAGCCTGAATTGGGATGTGGTGTTGGAAGGATGCTTGGAAGAACTGGGAACCACGATCACGCCCTTCTACGGTCCGGAGATTTGTCCTGGCGTGATCGAAAACGACGAGCTTGATCTGCCCAAGCGCAAAGCCGCGGCGAAGCAAATGCTTGTGGCGAAGATGCATGGCTCAATCAACTGGCTCTATTGCGATTGCTGCCGCCGAACCTATTCCGTTCCTGTTAGCCAGGTATCGCGTCTCGGATCGCAGGTCCTAAAGAGCGACGAGGTGGAAGAGCTTTACGAAGACAAAGCACCCAACCGGCTGGCGTGTCCGTTCTGTACTGTCGACCTGGGTGTGAGCCTCGCGACCTTCAGCTTCCAAAAGGCGCTTCGAGCGCCAATGTTCGAAAGCTCATGGCTCGAAGCTGAGAAAGCATTGCGTCGTGCCCGGCGCTGGGTTTTCATTGGATATTCGCTCCCTCCAGCTGACTTCGAATTCGAGTATCTACTGAAGCGCGTGCAACTCGCGAGACAAGAATCGCCTGAGATAATCGTCGTAACGAAGGCAGACAATCCAGAGAATTCACCAGCCATCCTGAGCTACAGAAAGTTTTTCGGGGAGGAAGGCTTCTCCGTATTCTCGAAAGGATTCACCTCCGCCTCGATCGATAAGATTGTCGACCCAACCGTCTGACGAATACGCCTTGGAGAGCGTGTCTAGAGCCGGGCGAAAAGTTCCTCGAACTCGGGATGGTAGATGAGCGAGTTGGACTGGGAGGGTCCGGCGAGAAACCCAATCGGCGATGACCTCTTCCCTTTTGACCTCTTCTTTCTGCTTAAATTTAGGGTTCGATCAGGGTGCTGAAGCGTGTTTTGGGGTACTTTTGAGCGCTTTCTGAGCCATCAGTGTGCTTTAGAATCAATGAGTTACGGACTCGAATCTAATTGACACGGAAGAGGTCGCTGGTTCGAATCCAGTCGTGCCTACCATTTAATTCCAATAGTTTAGCAATTTTATTATCCTCCCTTGCACCATCCTCCGACCCAAGCTTCAACCCAAACTGTCTATTCCCGCCCAGTTTTGCATGGGTTCGCCTTGATCGGAAGCCT
>Ga0181520_10000729_pt1 | contig 71057 bp, 51 predicted proteins | sample PEATcosm2014_Bin_29_FD_132451 | JGI IMG/M metagenome (GOLD analysis project Ga0181520, IMG submission 132451) | Peatland microbial communities from MTU Mesocosm Facility, Houghton, MI, USA - PEATcosm2014_Bin02_30_metaG | ecosystem: Environmental > Terrestrial > Soil > Wetlands > Peat | place... | reverse complement strand
TAAAGCGGCGGCCAGCAGCTACGCGTTAGCGCCCGAATGTGCTCAGCGCGAATGCGTCCGCCATCGACTGATTGCCCATATCATTCGGGTGGATGTGATCGCCTGGATCCAGGTCCTTGCGCAGGCGCGCTGGATCATTCGGATCGCGCACCAGGGCATCAAAGTCGACGACTGCATCGAATTCGCCGCTGTGTCTGATCCACGCATTCACTTTTTGTCGCGTGGCCTCGCCCACAGGGCCAGCCAGCCAAACGCCCTCTTCAGGCGTGAGCGTTGCGCCGATGATTTTGATCCCGTTGAGATGCGCGCGGGCAATCAACTGCCTGTAGCCGGCGATAAGATCCTCGGCCACCAGCGCGCCCTGCCCGGTGATCTGCCCATGAAGATTGATGTCGTTGATACCTTCCAGCAGCACAATCCAGCGCACTCCCGGTTCGCCGAGAATATCGCGGTCGAATCGCGCCAGCGCGCTCACTCCGGCTCCGTCGCGAAGCACCTCGTTGCCTGAAATTCCTTCATTGAGGACGGAGATGCGGGGCCCCGCCTGCAAATCATTCAGCCTTGCAGCAAGCAATGTGGGCCACGCGCGATCGGCATCGCCGGTGGTGCCGAAGCCATCGGTAATCGAATCTCCGAGGCACGCGATGGCAAAACTCGAAGACGGCGCCTCCACGTCAATGCTGCGAAGCCACAGGTAGCCGGTGGTCGTGTCTCCTTTGGGCATTGATACAGAAGTCGTCGTGTCTCCGCCGGCAATATACGATGTGTGCAGGCCAACCATGTGATTTGCGGGCTCTCCATCGCTCTTTGCCACATACAGCGAAACGGCAAGGTCGGACATCGGCTTCACGTCCATATCGATCTCGTCGCTCACAATTACGGCGCCCGGACTGATCTCGACACCCGGGTTCCCGCTGAATGTAACCTTGTGATCGCTTGCAGGATCGATTGAAGATTCGGAGGTTCGTATTGCAATATGGGCATCGGCGATAGAGACAATTCCAAGCCCGAACGCATTCGAGAACTCGATCCTTAGTCTGTTGCCTCCGATGCTCGTATGCACAATCATCCGGACTGTCTGATCCTGAACCGTCTTCGGGATGCGAAGCGGCATGGCTGGTCCCTTGAGCTTGGAGAAATCGGGCATGGTGACGCCGGGTGGCAATTGAGGGATCTCCTGAACCGTCCGGCTTAGCTCCAGCGCGGTGGCCCAGGTGGCAACCCAGTGATCGGCACGGTTCCCGCCGGATTGCGCAGCTATGAAACTTCCGCCGAGAGAGGCGACCATGATCAGCACGAGACACCGAACCCAATTCGACATTCATCACCTCTTACGAGCAGTTAATTACAAACTTCCTGGGCATACAGGACGGTTTGAGTTAGGACTTACTTCAACGCGGCCAGCTGGAATCATTCGTTCACGTCTCCAAGCTGACTCCGCCGCAAGCCGGCGAGGACGCGTGCATGGTCTCAATCGCTCGCCAGGTGGCGATCGAAGAACTTGATCATGACGTTGAATGCGTCGCGCGATTCCGGCACGTCGGCATTGTAGAAAAAGCCATGGAAGAGCCCCTCCCAAACATGTAACTCGGCGTCAACGCCAAGTTTCACCAGCTGCTCATGGGTATAGATAGCTCCGCTGTAGGCGAAGTCGCGCGTTCCCGTGATCAACAAAGTGGGAGGAAATTTTGCCAGTACTTCAGGCGAATCAAGCGGCGACACGAGCGGGTCATGCTTCCCGGCCGTACTGAAATAGCCAAGTGCCGAGGCGCCCGGAGGACCGGCAGGCGGCATGCGCGCTTCGCCAAGCGGAAATGCCATATTGGCTGCGTCTCCACCAAAGCCGCCGGCCGATGCGCAATAAACTCCGATGGCGCCTGGAGAGGGGAGGCCGTGCGCCTCGAACCAGGCCATCGACATCGCAGTCAGCATGCCGCCGGCCGAGCAGCCGTAGATTCCGATACTGCGCGGCTTATATGTCTTCAGCAGGCGAGAGTAAACGCTGGCAACGTCTTCGCTCGCTGCCGGGAATTTGTTGTCCGGCCCCTCGCGGTAATCGACCGTAATCACCTTGATGCGCATGAGCGCCGCAATCGGGATTGATTCCAGTTCAGCGCATCCCGGCCAGCAGCCTGAAAAACCCCCGCCATGCAGATTCACGAGAACCCTGTGTTGGTTTCGCGCGGAGATTCCGCCTTTCGGCGTGTATTCAACCACGTGCACACCGGCGATCTGAAGATCTCTTTTATCGACAGCGAAAAGCGCGTTGTCCCGCTCAATGAACGGCTTCATAAAGAACGGAACACCGTGATCCTGTTTGACGAGTTCCGGATCCTGCATCTGAATGAGGTGTTGGGAGACGTAAGCCTTGGCCTCCGGGCTCAGAAAGCTAGACACGGGAACCGTTAGCGGTGGAACATGCACTGTGCCATCGGCGTCCGCTGTCACTTTTGCGGGGGCAGGAGCATCCTGAGCCGTTGCATACTTGGATGCAGCGGCGACTATGAAAGCAAGTGCAAGGACGGTGCGCAGGTTCGAGCGGAGCGAAGCGGTCATCATCGTGTAACCCTCATGGGTGAGCCATTGAACGCCAGAAACGCCGGATTGTGTACTGCGCAGTATCGCGGCGCTCCTGGCTTGAGTTTCAATCGTGTGGCAGTGCCGAACTGCATTTACTGATGAAGATATCGGTCAAAGAACCTGGCAATGACTTCATAGGCCTCTCGAGACTCCGGTAGATCGGAGTCGTACCAGAACGCATGCGGCAATCCGTCCCAGACATGCAACTCGGCCACTGCGCCGGCATGGTTCAGCGCGTTGCAGGAGTTGACTGCCGAAGAATACTCGAAGCCGCGCGTGCTGGTGATGAACAGTGTAGGCGGAAACTTCGCAAGCAGATCGGGCGAATTGATGGGATAAACAAGCGGATCATTGGGGTCAGCGCCACCCAGGTAAGCGGGGAATTCGATCGACGGCGGCGCGACGCCCGGATGGGGAGCTGGCGGCGCCTGCATCCCCATGAGCGGTCCCACCACATGAGCTGAGTCACCGGCAAACATGCGGCCCAGCGATGCGCATAAAATCCCGATCGCAGCGGGGTTGGGAAGATTGTGCTTCTCAAACCACGCAACGGACATTCCTGTCAGCATGCCTCCCGCCGAGCAGCCATAAAGGCCGATATGCTGCGGGCTGTAATCTTTCAATACCTGCCAGTAAACTGCCGCAACATCTTCGCTGGCAGCAGGGAACTTCGACTCGGGCCCCATCCGGTAATCGATGCTGATGACCTTGATTCTTTCGATCGATGCTATGGGAATCGACTCAATCAGGGACGCGGTTCTGGCGCCCGAAACAAATCCTCCGCCGTGAACGTTAAGCAGCACTCGATCGCTATTCTTATCGGCAATTCCATCCGTGGGGGTTACGATTTGCGTGAAAACTCCGCCTATCGTTCTCTCCTCAATCTTGACTGGATAGCGCGTTTCGATCGGGTCCAAAAACCATCGCATGATTTCGTCCTGCCTGGCGCGATAGCCTCTAATGTCGTGATCGGCGCTCGGACCCCCGTCAAAAGGCTTGTCGACAAGAAGATGAATCATGTAAGTCCGGGCTTCCGGGCTCAATAAGTTGGATAAGGGAACGGAAAGATGGTCGATGACGACCGTGCCGTCAGATTTGGAGTGGCCAGGCTCTTCGGCCCACATCGACCTGCGAGTGCCGTTTATGCAGAGCGCGCTCGCAGCCATCCCGGCAAAGATTGCAACGCGTCGCATCATAGAGAACTTCCCATTGTCCTGGCTGAACTCCCGGTGGCTGCGATCGGTGTCCAACAAGAGAAAACCGATCGCGCTGGGTGGGTAAAAAAGTGGGCTGATGCATGTCTGGGAGAGCATCAGCCCTTGTTGAACCTCGTGTTTTTACATCAGGAAAGTCTGATTCGAGAGCTTTCCGTCGCCATTGGGTTTACGGGCAAATCAGGAAGTTGCGCTGAGAAATCTCAGAACGTGATCCTGCCCTCGAATTGCGCCGTGCGAGGAATATTCGCCTGCGTGGTTACCTCTCCGAACCCCGGCACGCCTACCAGACTGCTGGGCAAACCGAACTGCGGGTGGTTGAACAGGTTAAAGATCTCTCCTGAAAACTTGAAGGTAGCTTCGCGCGGCAGACCAAAACTCTTGCTGAACACCGTATCGAAGTTGGCAAGTCCGTTTCCGCGGAGACTTGGATCGACGCGGGGTTCGTTACCGAAGCTGAATTCGCCCGGCTGCTGGAAGCACGCGGTGTTGAACCATTCTGCCGCCCGCGCGGCACTATGCACCGAGCCCTGTCCTGCTTTGTTGCAGCCGGCGGTGTACGCGGGCCGAATGACTCCCGACTGTCCTGGACCAAAGGGCGCTGTGCCTGCGCCAAACTGGCTTAAGATGTTTGCCGGAGCCGTTAGCGCAATGGGCGGGCCGCTACGGAAGATTGTAATTCCGTTCACTCGCCAACCACCGAGGACCGCATTCGCTGCGCCGCTCATCGTGCGGAGATATGGTTGCCCATGACCGAAAGGCAGGTCAAAGCCATAATCGATCACAAGATTACTCTTGATGTCCTCCATGCTCAGCGATTTCTCAGCCTTCAGATTGTAGTTGTCCTGCGGAATTCCCTGAGCTCCCTGGCCATCGAGGAATGAGCTGGTGTTGTCGGTATCGCTCATAATCTGGCCGAGGGTATAGGCCACCTGCAGGATATCGCCATGGGTCATGCGCAGATCGTATTGCATCTGCAAAGCACCATAGGTCGAATTGCCGTAGCGTGGATTGTACTGCAGCATTCCATCGGGATACTGCGGATGAGGTTCGAGAAGGTAGCCCTCCTCAACGGTTGGGCCGCCGACGACCGAGGTTGCGGGCAGTATGCCGAAGAACGGATTCGGGACCTGTTTTAGAAGATTCGCTTGCAGAGAATCATATTGGTCCGGAAGCTGGTTCAGGTTGTAGCCGGGACCTGTGTAGGCGCTGGCAATAACGAGATGGGTACCTTTCGCGCCGGCATAAGCGATGGTCAGGCTGCTTTTTGCTCCGAGCGCTTGCTGCACAGCGGCGTTCCACTGCTGCGTATAGCCGTAGGGAACTTCAGGAAGGCCTGCCCATACACCCCCGCCCAACAGAGCGTTCAGCGCCGCCTGGGTATGGCCGCCAGGCAAAACAAAGCCGTTCGGCAAGGGATTATCCACTGTGGCAATGAGAGGTTGCCCCACGGTGTTGGTGTAGTTTGTGTTTGCGCGATTGATCGGGTTCAACTGGGGTCCTTCCTGCGCCAAATCTGGCGGCAGGTACGAGATTCCGTATCCGAGACGAAACACAGTTTTCGGTGTGATTTGATAATCCAACCCAGCTCGAGGAGCAAACAGCTGCCAATGAAGCATTTCATCTCTGGTGCCTGAGTACTGCGAACTGCCAAGCAGAGCCGTCGAACCGGTAAGCGGGACGGTCTGACTGGTTGCCGGATTGGTGTAGGACGAAATCCCGCCGATGGTGACCGCGGCGTTGGGTAGCAGCACTGAATCAAGGTCATGCTCTTCGGAAAATGCTCCGGGCTGGGTCCAGCGCACTCCCGCGGATGCTGTAAGTTTCTTGGTTACCTGGTAGGTGTCGGAAACATACAGCGCATAGTCATGCAGATAGGCATGCTCTGTGCCGCCGTATGATCCAGTTGTGCCCGATGGGATGCCCATCAGGAAGGATGCCAGGGCGTTGCCAGTCGTCGTATCGGTGGCCGACGAGGCGGTATAGAACGGCGTAGCATTCAGGCCATAGGTCCAATATCCATAGGCTTCCCACAGCATCTGGCGCCATTCGCCGCCGGCCTTGATGGTGTGGTGGCCGTGAACCTTCGTCATACCTCCGCTGATGCCCCACACGTTGTTATTCCAATACAGGGTGCTCTGAGCCGCACCGATGCTATAGCCTTGAATGCCGAGAGCGGGCAAAATGCCTTGACGATTCTCGCTTTCGCCCTGAATGGTGCCATAAGCAGTGCCCAGCGACGACATATTGAAGCCATTGCTCAGGATCTGCTGGAAGTTGTAGTTCTCAAGGTACGAAAGATGAATGTCGGCAAAAGTAGTCGCATTGAAGGTGTGGCTGTCGCCGACTTCAGCTTCCTGCGTATTGTTTCCGGTCGGACCCAAGCCCGTATTCGTGCCCGTCGGATCGCTGGGCCCATTATGGGGATTCCAGTATGTGTAGCGCACAAAGAGCGAGTCTTTCTCATCGGGCGTCACATCTCCCCGTACATTGAATTGAGTCTGGTAACCCTCGGAAGGCGCAGAGGCCGAGAAGTTTGTCGTGAAAGGCGTTTGCGTTATCCGCGATTCGTTGGGAGTCTCCAGTTTTGCAATGTTCTGGGCGGTAGTGTCTATATAAGTTAACTTATTGCCGGGCAGCGGGGTTCCGGGCGTGCAACCATACGACCCGACGGCAGGACAATAAATGACCTGCGGATCGGCGGAGAAATCGCCCGCCAGTTCCTTTGTGGTTGGCATGGTTTCGCTCTCGGGCGAAGATAAAAGCAGGGACTCGTGCTCCCAGGAAAAGAAGAAGAAAGCCTTGTTTCTGACAATCGGTCCGCCGAGGTTGGCCCCATATTGATTCTGGTGCAGCGGTGTCTTTCCCAGATTGTCGTGGTTGCTGAACCAATTGTTCGCGTCCAGATCCGTGTTGCGCAGGTACTCATATGCGTTCCCGTGAAACGCATTTGTGCCGCTCTTGGTGACGATCTCAACGACGCCACCGCCGTATCCGCCGAATTCCGGGCTTACGTTGCTGGTGGAAACGCGAAACTCCTGAACGGCATCCTGGGTGGGAACGAGCGGATCCACATTATTCTCGGCAATATTCTGCTCCATGCCATCAATAAAGAAGATGCTCTCACCGCTAAAGCCACCGCCAATCTGGTAGTTGTTGTATGCAATCGCCTGCGTCTGCCCGTCGCCCTGATTGGACATGGTGCTGCCCTGGGTTCCGCCTCCCGGAACCACGCCGGGAATGAAGTCGAGCAGATTGTTTACATTGCGTCCATTCAGCGGTGCCTCCTCAACTTGCTGGCCCTGCACGACGCCGCCAAGTGACGCGCTCTCGGTCTGCATCTCGGATTGAGCAGCGGACACGACCACCGTCTGACTTTGTGTACCCACTTTCAAGGTCACATCCAACCGCACAACGGCGCCAACTTGAAGGTTGATTCCGCTTTGCGTGAGCGACTCAAAGTCCTTCTTTGTGACCGTAATGTCATACACGCTCGGATTGAGGTCGACGAAGCTGTAATTACCGGAAGCGCCCGTTACCGCGGTCTGGCTCGCATTGGTCGCGGTGTTCTTCAAAACAACCGTGGCATCCGGAACAATGGCGCCCGAGGGGTCGGTCACCAGACCCACGATAGACCCGGAACTGGTTTGCGCGCGAGCGTTCACCGTGAAGGCGACGCAACTGAAAAGCATCAGCAGCAGGAACGCTGCTGTGTGCATCACCGGTAGGCGAACTAACCCATTAGCCCAGGATTTCATCGCCAGGTTTCTTTGCTTCATCCTCATAAAGCCTCCTGCTTGCAATTTCTGTTTCCGAATTCCCATGCCAACTGACCCTTGAACCAGGAGAAAGCGGCGTTGCGTGTGTGAGGGTCCTGATGCGGCCTGCTGACCGGCTGAAACCCAACGACTGACAATCCCCTACCGAGCGCAAACTCGATGGCCGCGGAGCCGACAATTCCTCTGCGATTCGGATTCCGGCAAATATAGAACTGGGGATTGCTGCTTACCATTTTCGAACGAAATGCTAGATATTTCATTCGCACTTGTCAATAACAAAATTATTGACATGTATTTGCAATTTCTGCTAACCTGTAAATACATTTTGGCAAACGTTGATAAGAAACAGGTTAGAATCACCATGTGGAAAGCGGAAGTTAATCACGCACTGTGAATATCGGCTAAGTTGCGAAGCGAGGAGACGGCGAGCTGATAGATATACTTGGCGAAACACGACCATACTGGTCACGCTCGACGGGAGTGAGTCATGATGGCAGAAAATCTCGAAGTTGAGTCCCTCGGCGGAACCCCCAAGTACAAGCAGATTTACACCCGCCTGCGGAGCGCACTGGCGAATCGCGAATTCGCGCCAGGCGACAAGCTGCCGAGCGAAAACGAGCTCGTCGAGCAGTTCGGCGCCAGCCGTCCCACGGTCGGACGTGCCCTGGCCCAACTGGAGAACGAGGGCCTGGTCGAGCGCAGGGCCGGCTCGGGAACCTTCGTTCTGGAGGAGAAGAGCACAGAGAATTTCGTTCTCGGCCTCCTCATCCCGGACCTTGGAGTGACTGAGATCTTCGAGCCCATCTGCCGCGGCATCTCTATTGAGCGCACCGGACCCTCCCACGATCTGCTGTGGGGGGCGACGCTCTCTCCTGGAGCGCCGGTTGAAGACCAGGCGCAGCAACTGTGCGAGTACTACCTGCAGCGTAAGGTCTCGGGCATCTTCTTTGCACCCCTGGAACTGGCTGCGCAGAACGAAGAGATCAACCGCCGCATCACGGCCGCTATTGACGAAGCTCAGATTCCGATTGTCCTTTTGGACCGTGATCTTTACGCATATCCACAGCGCAGCAACTACGATCTCGTGACGATCGATCATCGCCGCGCTGGATTCGTGATTGCCCAGCATTTGATCGAACGCGGCGCAAGGCGCATTGTCTTCTTCAGCCGACCGCATTCGGCGCCCACTGTCGCTATGCGCACCGCGGGCGTTTTCGAAGCCATCCATGCGTCCGCAGATCGTCATGTCAGTGGGTGGACCGAATCCGGAGATCCAAACGATGTTGCTCTGATCCGCTCCATCCTGACGCGGCATCGGCCGGATGGTTTTGTCTGCGCCAACGATTTCACTGCAGCACGCCTGATGACCTCGCTCTATACTCTCGGCGCGGACGTTCCATCCCAGGTGAAGGTAACGGGCTTTGACGACGTGCGCTACGCCAGCCTGCTGCAAACGCCGCTCACCACCATACACCAGCCCTGCCTTGAACTGGGCGCTACCGCCCTTGCCGCCATGTTTGCACGCATTAAGAATCCTGCCATGCCGGCCCGTGACTATCTCCTCGATTTCAAACTTGTTGTCCGTCAGTCGACGGCTTTATCAGACCCCGGCAGCGTATCAAATCCTTCGCTGGAGAGCAGCGCCAATAGAGAATAATCCGCGCGCGAGAGACTAATCCGCATTGCGAACCATGATCGACGGAGGATTTAAAGGGGAGTTGACAGTGAAGATTCTCAGCATGGGTGAAGTTCTCTGGGACGTGTTGGGCGAGGTGGAGTACCTCGGAGGCGCGCCTCTCAATTTTGCGGCCGTGTTGCAAAGGCTTGGAAACACGGCCGCGGTAGTGACCGCCGTCGGCAAAGATGAACGCGGCATCCGGACGCTCAAGGCCATGCAGGATCTCGGCCTGACCACAGAATTTGTGCAGCAAGTCAACGAGCGGCCTACAGGCACCGCATTCGTTTCCACAGATGGAGATCGGAACGTAGTCTTCACAATTGATCGGCCGGCGGCATTCGATTTTGTCGAGGTCGATGCGTCGCTGCTTGAGCGCGCGGTTCACTTCGCCCCCGACTGGCTTTATTTCGGAACCCTCGCACAGGCGAACCCGCGCGTGGAAACGGCGCTCCAGCGTTTGGTCAAAAACCTTCCTGAAACACGGTGTTTCTACGACGTGAATCTGCGCAGGGGACATTGGAATCTGGCACTGGTCGAAAGGCTTTCCTCTGCGGCCCATGTTCTGAAGCTCAACCGTCACGAAGCCGAAATACTCCATGAACTAACGAGGGGAAAGAGCGATTTCAGCCTCGAAGACTTTTGCGGCCATTGGTCTTCGACATACAACATTCCAACCATTTGCGTGACTCTGGGTAGCCGCGGGTGCGCCATCTTCAATCACGGCAAGTTGCACTCCTTCGAAGGATTTACGGTCGAGGTAGTCGATACGGTTGGCTCAGGCGATGCCTTCGCCGCGGCCTTTCTGCACGGACTGAACGCCGGTTGGCCGATCGAAGAAAATGCCACCTTTGCAAACGCGCTCGGTGCGCTCGTCGCCGGCCGACGGGGAGGAACTCCCGACTGGAATATCGAGGAGCACTTTGCGCTGATTCGCTCCCGCTCTGCGTCACACAATAAATCGAACTCGTCCGCACCGCGGTGACCCGCGCGAGATCTTCCATGAAAAACCAGGTTCAATTGATTGCCTATGTCGATCGCCTCTCCGCAGGCAGAATTCAGGATCTTGCCTTACTGCTCAATGGTCCTTTGGCAGACGTCTTCGGAGGGGTTCACTTACTTCCCTTCTTCGATCCGATCGACGGTGTTGATGCCGGATTTGATCCCATCGACCACACGCGGGTCGATCCCCGGCTGGGTACGTGGGACGACCTGCGCGCGTTGGGCGGCCGCCTGGAGCTCATGGCCGACCTGATCGTCAACCACGTTTCCAGCCAGTCGCCGCAGTTTCAGGACTTCTCTGAAAAAGGCGCCAATTCCCCTTACGCTGGAATGTTCCTCACCTATGATCGCGTCTTCCCGCAGGGCGCCACGGAAGCCGAACTGCTGCGCATCTATCGCCCGCGGCCCGGGCTTCCGTTTACCTACTCAACCATGCGCAATGGCGAAAAGAAGCTGCTCTGGACCACCTTCACGCCGCAGCAAATCGATATCGACGTGACCCATCCGCAGGGCCGTGCCTACCTGAGCGCAATTCTGGAGCGATTTCATACAGCCGGCATTCGCGCCATTCGCCTTGACGCTGTCGGCTACGCCATCAAGAAACCGGGCACCAGTTGCTTCATGATCCCGGAAACTTTCGGCTTCATCGCCGAGCTCACGAAACAGGCCCGCGCCCTCGGCGTGGAAGTTCTCGTCGAGGTGCACAGCTATTTCAAGCAACAGGTCGAGATCGCCCGTCAGGTTGATTGGGTCTACGATTTCGCGCTGCCGCCACTGATTCTGCATGCCCTTTACGCGGCCGATGCCCAACCACTTTGTGAATGGATGAAGGTCCGGCCGCGCAATGCCATCACCGTCCTCGACACGCACGACGGTATTGGAGTCATCGATGTCGGCGCCGACCAGCAAGGCAATCCGGGCCTGCTTGCGCCCGAGGCCATCCATAACCTGGTCGAAGAAATCCATCGCCGCAGCCATCACCAGAGCAAACAGGCCACTGGAGCTGCGGCCAACAACCTTGACCTCTACCAGGTCAACTGCACCTACCTCGACGCGCTTGGCGGCGATGAAACCCTCTACCTCATCGCGCGCGCCATCCAGTTCTTCGTGCCCGGCATTCCCCAGGTCTATTACGTCGGCTTGCTCGGCGCGCACAACGACATGGAACTTCTGGCCAGGAGCGGCGTGGGCCGCGATATCAACCGTCACCACTTCACGCGGGGAGAAATTGCCGCATCACTCAACACTACGTTCGTCAAGCGGATCATCGCGCTCATTCAGCTTCGCAACAATCATCCCGCATTCAACGGCGACTGCAACGTGGAATCGACGTCACACGATCGCCTCGCAATCCGTTGGCGTCACCATGAGAATTGGGCTTCGCTCGCGGTCGACCTCAGCGAACCGTGCGCGACACTCGAATACTCCAATGGCCCGAATAACGCGGCGGCCATGGCCATTCCAGCCAGATGATCAACGAAGGAGGCGTTTCTCGGTGACCGCTCACGCGCCCAGCGCAAATCACTTTGTGATCCGCGCTCTGACCTACCTCATGTTCATGATGTTCGCGATGACCACGGACTCGGTCGGAGTCATTATTCCCGAGGTGATCCGGACCCTCCATCTGAGCGACACCGCCGCAGGCGCATTTCACTATGCCAGCATGTCGGGCATCGCTGTAGTTGCCATCTTTCTGGGATTTCTGGCCGATCGCTTCGGGAGAAAGTGGACTATCATTCTTGGCCTGGCGTTGTTTGCCCTTAACTCGTATCTCTTCGCGGTTACCAATTCCTTTGCTGTTTTCGTCATCCTTCTTACCGTTTCCGGAGCCGCGATTGGCATCTTCAAGACCGGAGCGCTGGCCCTGATCGGCGATATTTCCGATTCGACGCAGCAACACACCTCGACGATGAACACCGTGGAAGGCTTCTTCGGCGTGGGCTCCATCGTCGGCCCGCTCATTGTCGCCCGGCTGCTGCTGGAAGGTGTCTCCTGGAAATGGCTCTATGTAATTGCCGGCTCTCTTTGTGTCCTGCTGATTATTACGGCGTCTCTGGTGCGCTATCCGAATACAGCCCGGCGCTCCGAAGAGCCGATTAATCTGCGCCGCACACTCCGCATGCTTAGAAACCGCTATGCACTGGCTTTTTCCATAGGCTGTTTTCTCTACGTTGCCGTTGAGTGCGCCATTTACGTCTGGCTGCCCTCCTACCTCAAAGAGCACAGGCCCTCCTCTGCGTTTATGGCGGCCTACGTTATATCGATCTTCTTCATCCTGCGCGCCTCCGGGCGCTTCGTGGGCGCATGGGTCATAGCGCGATGGAACTGGACGACCATTCTCGCTCTCTTCAGCGGCGCGATTCTCACCTGCTTTATCGGCGCCATCTTCGGCGGAGCCGACGCGGCAGTTTATCTACTTGCTCTTTCTGGCGTGTTCATGTCGGTCATCTATCCCACTCTCAACTCGAAGGGGATCAGCTGTTTTCCGAATTCTGAGCACGGCGCCATCTCCGGAGTTCTGCTCTTCTTCACCTGTCTCGGGGCGGCCCTCGGACCGCTTTCGATGGGCGTTGTCAGCGACCTGTTTGGAGGCCTGCAGGCTGGATTCGTTCTGGCAACCGTCTTTGCCGCCTTGCTTTTCCTGGGACTGCTCTATAACTGGATTGCAAATCCGGCCCGCGCTGTGCTTCTTCACTCCGACGAGACGGAGTATGGCCTGCACCAGTGAATCGGCCGGAACGCCTCCGAATGGCCGGTAGTTCGCTGGAGGTCCGCCGATAACATTCGTTGGTGCATCTTTCGTCAATCGCGAAGCAGGCTTCGCAGGTAGGCTGCGCCTTGGCTTGCGATCTCCATCGGAGAGACATTCCACTCAGCCCACAGCGTGCCCGGACCATCCTTGACTTCGGGCAGAAAACCGAATCCTTCGATCATGAGATAGCCCTGATAACCGATCGCGTGCAACGCTTCGACGATAGCGGGAAAGTCGACATGCCCCTGCCCCAGAAGGCTGCGATCGTTCTCGCTGATGTGCATGTGCCTGAGGCGATCACTTAAAGAGAGAACCGCCGCAGCGGGATTCTTTTCCTCGATATTCGCGTGGAAGGTGTCAATGGTGACGCCTACGCGCGGATGCCCCACGGCCTGGCACAGCGCGAACGCTTCCTTTGCCGTCCGCAGGAAAAACGTCTCCGAGCGATTCACGGGTTCAATTGAAAGTGTGACGTCACACGCATCGAGCGTTTCTCCGAGTGATTGAAACACTTCATTCGCCCATTGCCACTCGTCGGCCGTCGGCCGGTGGCCGGTGAAATAGCCAATCGGCGCGTAGAGAGGACCTCCCAGCAGTTTTGCACCCAAACAAGCGGTCATTTCTACGCACTGCTTCAAGTGGCGCAGTGCTCTATCGCGAACGCCGGCATCGGGACTGATGGGGTTGACCCCGGCAGGAAGAATGGCGCAAACCGTGCATTCCAGGCCACTCTGCTCGAAGGCAGATCGGATCTCGGCCGCGGCAAGCATCGATGGATCGAACATCGGAATCTCGAAGCCGTCCATGCCCAAATCCCGAATTGCAGGCAACAGATCGAGAAGCCACGGCTCGATCTTTCCTGCCCATGCGAATGCACTCACTCCAAGTTTCATAGGTCAATGTTAATCCGCGGTTGAGCCTCGCCAGAATTCCATCTGGCGATGAACGTGGGCCAGATGCGCCGGTTCCGCTCGTGCACTGCGAGGAATCTTGGATTCGCGAAGAGCCGCGTGATGGTTGCTGAGCCATTAAATATGTAGGAAAGCTCCGCTTGGCGTCGCGGGACTAACCTCTCCTTCGACGAGCTGGATCGGGGTCTCAGCTCAGCAACGGGAGCTTTTCCTCAAGGCCATTCTTGACCGCGTCGTCATTCATCCGGCATCGGTCGAGGTGAAGATGCGCAAAGAGCCCCTCATCCAGCAACTGGCTGAGAAGACCAGCCCCCAATCGAACGAGTGCCGTGAATGCATTTCCTTATCTTGCCCGTTTCGCGTTGCAAATCATGGCAAGGTATTGCGTCTGATCGTGGGTAATGATCAGGCCCCGTCTCAGATCAACACCCATGCTATCCTCAAAGCCGTCATGCGAGCGCGCGTCTGGCGCGAACAGCTTATCTCGGGGAAGGCCCATGGGATTGGACACCTCGCCAGCCTGAATCACTTTCACGTGGCGTATGTCAGAAGAATCCTTCCCTTCGCACGTCTAGGCCCGGCTGCTTTTGAGGCAATTCTGAATGGACAAATCGCTTCAGACCTCAGCCTTGATTCGTTGCTCGGCCGAATCCCGATGGCCTGGAAAGAGCAGGCGGCGATAATTGGCCGAGCATAGAAAGCAAACTGATGCCAACTGAATAGTTGCATAATCGCCGGTGCGCACGGGAAGCCGAATTCACGTCCACGTGGAAAGTCACCGACCTGAAATCAGTAAGCCCTCGGGCGCTTATCGAGACTCGTTTCAGCCCACTCGTTGAGTGAGGTTTGCCTCACAGCCGCTACCATGGCATGCTAATTGCAAATTGGAGACTTGCACGTTTTCAGCAGGGACGGACCTCAAGGAACCTGATACGTTCGAGAAAACCATTGCAATACGCAGGCTTAATGAGCGTGATCTAAATCACCGCTACCGGAAGCCCCGGCACTGGATGATTCCAGTCAGGACCCGGGATCTCTGCACTATGAATTGGGGTAGAAAAGGCGCGTTGCTGATGTTGTCAGTTGTGGTCTTCTGGGCCGCAACGCCGGTGTCCGCGTGCCTGCTCGGTCTGAGGAATTCGAGTCAGCCCGACTGCTGTGGCGCGATGGCGCAGGGATGTAGCTCGCTTGAAATGTGCGCGAGCAGTCCATGCTGCCAGTTCCAGGGACAGAACCCCGCCGTTACTCCGGTCCCTCAATACACCACGGAGCATGCACAGAAACTGGCGTTGGTTCCACATCAGGCCGGTATGGAATTGGCCGCCGCTCCTGGCGGCGGTCACGGGAATGCTCTTGAAACGCCGCCGTCGAAATTCCCACCGGGCGGCGCCTTCGCACTCCGAATCTAAGACTCCTTCTATCGCAGGCTGAACCTGGGCCTTGGTGTGCCTCTGCGCCTTGATGCGCATTGCCAGCGCACAGCAAAGCTCGAGCACTGAATCTCCATTGGAGGGAGTCATGAAATCTTTACTTGTTGCACTTCTTGTTCTGACAGCCGCTGCGTCCGGCGGCATCTGCCGCGCGCAAATGGCCGCAGGGAACGACGGCCTCGCGAGCATAGCGGTTCTACTCCAGGAACACCATGAGGCTGGGGATTCCGCGCCGGTACTGACGCTCGATGATGCGGAGCGAATCGCACTTGCTGCGAATCCGGAGATCGAAGTAGCAGTCAGACGCGTTGCCGTCGCCCAAGCGCACGTTTCAAGCACCGGGAAGCTGGACGATCCCATGGCGATGTATCGCGGATGGGGAGTTCCACTGCAGAAGCCGTGGAATTACAACGACGCGCAAAACATGTTCAGTATCAGCCAGACGTTTCCGGGCAAGGGAAAGCTGGCACTGCAGACGAGTGTCGCCGAGTCGAGCGCGGATGAGGCAAAGGCAGACCTTGAACAAGTACGCCTCGACGTTAGGGTCCGCGTGCACAAGGCTTTCGATGATCTGTTGCTCGCCAACGACGAGATGCAGATCCACGATCAGCATGAAGCGATTGCGCGCCAGGCGATTGAAGAGGCGCGGATCAAGTACACCAACGGGAAAGTGCCGCAACAAGACATGCTGAAGGCGCAGGTAGCGCTCACGCAGTTAGCCGAGCACATGATCCAGTTCGATCATGATGCCGATTTGGCGCGGGCCCGCCTTAACACGCTGTTGGGCCGAAATCCCGAATCGCCGCTGCTCGTGGCCGGTGAGCATGCCGCGCTTGGCACGCTGCCCCAGGCCGAAAGTCTTGACGATCTGGCGATGCGCTCACGGCCCGATCTGCTCGCGGCCCAGCTAGCTGCCGAGCGCAGCCATAAAGAGCAAGATCTGGCAAAGAAGGCTTACGTGCCGGACTTCACGGTGTCAGCGGGTTACATGATTCAGCCCTCCGGGCAAAGCATGCGCAACGCGTACATGCTGGGGGGCTCGATGAACCTGCCCTGGCTGAATCGCCGTAAGCACGACGCGGAGATTGCGGAGGCCACGGTGCAGACGACCGAGCAGGATGCCGAGCTGGCCGCGCTTCGCAACGCGGCGACGGGGCAGGTGCAGGAAGCCCTTGTAGAGGCGGAGTCCACGCAGAAACTTGCGCACCTCTATCACGACCAACTCCGGCCCCAGGCCGAAGCGACGCTCCAGTCGAGCGTGATCGCGTATGAGAACGACAAGACGGACCTGCTCGACTTGCTCGATAGCCAGATGACGGTCGTCAATATCGACCTTGCGTGGCTTCAGGCGGTTGGCGATTTCGACGCGCGGCTGGCGGATCTCGAAATGGCCACGGGCACCCCCATAACCCCATCCAATTCGCCGGCAACGGAGGTGAAGCCATGAAGACAAGCAGTTATCAATTTGCATTGGCGGCAGCAGTTGGCTCTTGCGCATTACTTGCAGCCGCTCTCGTGTATGTGCTTTTGCCTCGGTATCGCGCCGCTACGCAGGCGGCCTCGCAAGATCCAGTCGTGGCACGCGGACCCGCCGTGACTACGCAGCCAACGTCTCCTGCCGGAACTGCGCCCAATGCCGATCCCGGCCTTGCGCCGTTGCAATTATCGCCGCAACGAATGCAGGAGATCGGCGTTACTTCGGCGACTGCTGAGATGAAGGATGTGAGCGACGATCTGAGCGTACCGGGCAATGTGGACATCGATGAAGAACGGCTTTCGTATGTGCAGTCCCGCTTTCCCGGCTGGATTCAGGACGTCCAGGCGAATGCGACCTACCAATACGTGCGCAAGGGCCAGCGGCTATTCACCATGTACAGCCCGGACATTGTCAGCAGCGAGCAGGAGTACTTGCTGGCCCGCGAAAACAAAAGCGCATTCTCACAGGATATGCACGGTACCGGGGCGCAGGATGACGGCTGGATGCTGAAGGCCGCCGAAGAGCGCCTGCAGCAGTTCGGTGTTCCGGCGCAGGCCATCGCGGATCTGGAACAGACAGGCAAGGTGCAGCGAAACATCGCCGTCGAAGCGCCGGCTTCGGGCTACATTATTGACCGCGACGCACTGCCGAATGAGTACGTGCAGCCGGAGACAAAACTTTACACGATTGCCGACCTCTCCACGGTATGGGTGTATGCGAATGTGTTTCAGAACGACGTAGGCAAGCTGCGCCCGGGTGATCAGGCGCAGGTGACGGTGGATGCTTATCCGGGACGCCACTTCAACGGGCGTATCGATCAGATTCTGCCGCAGGTAGACATGACGACACGCACCGTGCGTGTGCGCCTTGTCTTCAGCAATCCCGGCGTGATTTTGAAGCCGGGGATGTATGTGAATGTCGCAATCTCAGTCCGGCTAGGGCGGCAGTTGGTGATACCGGCTTCGGCGGTTCTGCAGACGGGAACCCGAGCCTTGGCGTTTATCGATCACGGAAATGGCAGCCTGGAGCCGCGCACCATTGAGATCGGGCCGCAACTTGACGATTCAGTTGTCGTCCTCAGTGGGCTGAAGACCGGTGAGAAGGTTGTTAGCTCCGCCAACTTCCTTGTGGACTCCGAAGCTCAGCTGCAGGCCGCGATGGGCGCCTATGCGCCGATAGCGCCGCAGCCGGCTGCAAGCTCATCGCCCGCCACGCAGGTACAAGTCGACCTAAGCACCGATCCTTCTCCACCCCGTAAAGGGGCAAACACGGTGCGCGTAAAACTGACTGGCCCTGACGGAAAGCCAGTACCGGGCGCACAGGTGACTGCGACATTCTTCATGTCGGCAATGCCCGCGATGGGAATGGCGGCAGAGCGCGACGCAGTCACACTCTCGGATAAGGGCAGCGGGTTTTATGAAGGCTCAATTCAGTTGTCGACGGGTGGCACCTGGCAGGTGACGGTGACGGTGCAGCGCGGCGGCAAGACAGTAGGCACAAAGCAACTGAGCCTCAGCGCCATGGGAGGGATGTGATGATTTCACGAATCATCGCGTGGTGCGCGCGCAATCCCTTCCTGGTATTTACGGGCGCCATTCTTCTTGTTGTTGCGGGCATCTGGTGCCTGCAGCGAGTGCCACTCGACGCACTTCCCGACATCAGCGACGTGCAGGTGATCATTCACACACAGTGGGCCGGCGAGCCACCGAACGTAATTGAAGACCAGGTGACCTACCCAATTGTGACTGCCCTGCTGACGGCTCCGCACGTGAAGAATGTACGCGCGCAAACTATGTTCGGCGACTCTTATGTTTTCGTTGTTTTTGAGGACAACACTGACCTCTATTGGGCACGATCCCGCGTGACGGAGTACCTGCAGCAGATCGCAGGGCAGCTGCCCGCGGATGTGCATCCAGCTATTGGCCCTGATGCAACCGGCGCGGGCTGGGTTTACGAGTACGCGGTCATCGATCGCAGTCATACCAAGAGCCTGGCCGATTTGCGCGCGTTGCAGGACTGGTATTTGCGCTATCAGCTTGAAACCGTGCCAGGCGTGGCGGAAGTGGCCAGCATCGGCGGTTTTGTGCGCCAATACCAGGTAAACCTCGACCCCAACAAACTCTTCGCTTACGGCATCTCTACAGTCACGGTGATCGACAAGGTGAGGCAGAGTACGAACGAAGTGGGCGGAGACGTGATGGAGATGAGCGGCGCTGAGTATATGATCCGCGGCGCCGGCTATATTCGCTCGCTCTCCGATCTTGAAGATGTCCCAGTCGCAGCCAAGAATGGCACTCCCGTGCTAGTTCGAGATCTGGGGACGGTATCGTTTGGACCCGACGAGCGGCGAGGTGCTGCCGACTGGCAGGGAGAAGGCGAAGCTGTTGGCGGCATCGTTGTGATGCGTTACGGACTAAACGCGCTGAATGTAATCGACGGCATTAAAGCCAAGTTCAAGGAGATCGCGCCTTCGCTGCCAGCCGGTGTTGAGATTGTTACCGGATACGATCGCTCCTGGCTAATCAATCAGTCAATCCACACGCTCAAGCGGGACCTCATCGCCGAAGCCATCATCGTCAGCTTCGTCAGCATTGTTTTCCTGTTCCACTTTCGCTCCGCGCTTGTCCCCATCCTGACGCTCCCGATCGCCGTGCTGGCCGCGTTCATTCCGATGTACTATCTGCACGTCAGCTCCAACATCATGTCGCTTGGGGGGCTGGCGCTGGCCGTCGGTGTGCTGATCGACGCTGCGATTGTGATGGTGGAGAACGGATACCGTCATCTGGCTGAACGCGACGATGTCCCGGACGAAAAGGAGCGGCGGCAAATTCTCGTGCGCTCGGCGCAGCAGGTGGGGCCAGCGCTCTTTTATTCGCTCATCATTATTGTGGTGTCGTTCCTGCCGGTGTTTCTGCTTGAGGCGCAGGAAGGCCGCATGTTCCGGCCGCTCGCCTGGACTAAAACCCTGTCGCTGGTCTTTTCGTCGCTGCTTTCGATCACGCTGGTCCCGGCGCTTATGCCACTCTGCCTGCGCGGCAAACTGCGCAGGGAGTCAAAGAACCCGGCCGCCCGCCTCACGCAAGCCATTTATCTTCCCGTGTTGCGATGGAGCCTGAAGCATTGGAAGCTCGTCATTGCTCTGAACCTGGCATTCCTGGCGGCAACCATTCCGCTTTACTTCCGCCTCGGAAGCCAGTTTATGCCCGCGCTGTATGAGGGCTCCGCACTCTACATGCCGAGCGCCCTGCCGGGGATCTCGATTACGCAGGCAGTCACTCTCATGCAGGAGCAGGACCGCATCATTCGCTCATTTCCTGAGGTCGCAACGGTGTTTGGAACCGTGGGCCGCTCCGATAGCGCCACTGACAATGCGCCTCTCGATATGTACGACACCACCATCATGCTCAAGCCCCGCGAACAGTGGCGTCCCGGCATGACCTACGAAAAGCTGATCCACGACATGGACGAGAAACTCCAGTTTCCGGGCCTCACGAATACATGGACCATGCCGGTCGAGAACCGGTTGGACATGGAGTTGACCGGTATCAAGACCGCGGTCGGTATTAAGATTCAGGGCCCCGACCTGGCGCACATAGAAGATATTGGAGCGCGCATGCAGCAGATCCTCGCCGGCATGACGGAGACCAACTCGGTTTTTGCGGAGCGTGTCGCTCAGGGCTTTTATCTGAATGTGGAGGTGAACCGGCCCGAGGCCGCGCGCTATGGCCTCAGCGTCGCTGATGTGCAGCAGGTGATCACATCGGAGATCGGTGGAGCGGACATCGCACAAAATGTAGAAGGGCGCGAGCGTTTTCCCATCGCCGTACGCTATCAGCGCAGCTTCCGCGACCATCCTGAGGCCTTATCGCAGGCTCTGATCGCGACTCCTTCTGGCGAGCAGATTCCCATCAGCGAAGTGGCGCGTGTGTACTACTCGCGCGGGCCAGCGATGATCCGCGACGAAGACGGAGCATTGACCGGCTATGTCTATCTCAATTTGAATACGCACAACTACGGCGGCTTTGTGAGTGACGCGGAGAAGCTGATCAATCAGAAGTTGCCGCTGCCTGCTGGATACACATGGCGCTGGGCGGGAGAATATGAATTTGAAATGCGCGCCAAACAGCGACTCAAGATCATCCTGCCCATTGTCTTTTTCGTAATCTTTCTGCTGCTCTATCTCGTCTTCAAATCTGCCGCTGAAGCGGCCGTGCTCATCTTTCCCACTTTCTATGCCATGTCAGGGGGCCTGCTGCTGCAATGGGCGCTCGGCTATAACTTCAGCGTTGCCGTTTGGGTCGGATATATCGCGCTTTTCGGCATTGCGGTGGAGACCGGCGTGGTCATGGTTGTCTATCTTGACGAAGCTTTCAAACAGCGACTATCGCAGGGTACGCCCATGACGGAAGCCGGGTTGTTGCAGGCTGTCATCGACGGAGCGGTCCAGCGGCTTCGGCCCAAGCTGATGACCGTGACAGCAGTCATCCTCAGCCTCGCACCGATCCTATGGGAAACCGACATTGGGTCGGATGTGATGAAGCCCATCGCGGCACCCATCGTTGGGGGAATGATTACATCCACGATCCATGTCCTGATTCTTGTTCCGGTCTTTTTCCTGCTCATCAAGCGCAGGGCACTGCGCCGGGGCCAGCTTACCCCAGTTCCGGAATTGGCAAAGACATAGCGTGAAAACTCAGAGAGCAGCGATCATCTATCAACCGATACTGGGCGGTCGGCCAGGTCTTTGCAAATCGAATCCACCTGACCGTAAAACCGGTTTGTCGGAGAAGTGGGCATCCGATCTAACCAGATCTCAGTCTGGGATCGCACTAAATCGCCAAGGCAGGTTTCAAAACGCGGCGGACTCCTGTAGGTAGCGTCGAGGCCTCGCTCCAGCACCCCTTCAGCACATCGCAGTAGCGAAATTGCCGGGGATTTCCGTACAAGGCTTCTGCCGTGACAGGGCAGAAGTGTGCTGGGCATTCCGCGTGGCCGTAAAGCGTTATGGATGTTTGTGTTCTTAAAGCTACGCCAAGGTTGCAATCACGGCTACAGAATCGTCTACATCGACGATTTAGAGAGACCAGGGGGCCGAGGCCAAGCCTATGATTTTCAAAACGATTGCGTAAAACAGGCTTCGCTAGGCCCCCCTGGTCCCAAGCCAGATTCCCCTCTATCAGAGCATATGATCGTCTGAACCATGCGCAGGCGAATTCAAAAGGGGACCTTGGAAATCACCTTAGGAGAATATTCCGATTCTCTCTCGAGGAGAGTATGCGGCGAAATATTTTCCCGTCACTTCCGAGCCAAATATCATTAAGTTTGCCCGGAAATCCGAGAATATGCAAACGATTCTGTATGAGGTGCTGACTATATATTGACTCGCTCGCGGAGAGAGGGGGATTTGAACTTGAGTCCGTTTTGCGGGCGTGAGCAAAGCGGGAGCCCGCTGGCGAAATCCTGAGCGGAGTCGAAGGACCTTCAAACATGGCGGTGGATGGAGTCTCCAGCGAACCGCTCTCTGGGCCGAATTCCCTGCTAACAGGGAATTTAACAGGGAAATCTTGAGATTTTAGCCCCCGTTCACGCACGGCGCCGCACAGCATACTGCACAATTCACTGCGCTTAGCCAGCAGTAGCGAGCCATCGAGGCTCAAAAAGAACAGGGAATCTTTTCGAGATAACAGGGAATCAAGATTCCCTGTTACGGTTTCGAGCAGCGAAAGATTGTAATTCTCTTTATACCCCTGTCGTTAGAAACGCCCTGGAATTCCTCGATATAGATAGAACAGTTCTTAAGGGGATCTTGGCGAAGGCCCAAGGTTGGGTTGGTGAACAGCATCGACCTTGCTTCGGCATCGGTGACCGCGCGGGCGCCGTCTGGCGAGGCTCAGTACGTCCGCTCTTGACCGAGCTCCAGCAGTCCGGCGCCGTGTCGCTCCTGGCCGGTGACGGCATCTGCCGGATCACTGGCTCTCCGCACATAATCCCATGCTCAAGAATCGCTACTGTTCGTTTTGGGCCTTCGCAGTTTTGGCTTTCGCTGTCTCGCCCTTCAGATCGCGGGCTTTCGTTAGCTCGAGACGGATCGCGTCGTCATCCGGGGCCAATCTGGCAGCGGCTTCCAGACTGGTAACCGCGGCATCGGTGTCCCCCTGGTCGAGTTGAAGCTTGCCCAGTTGATAAAAGATTTTCGGATCATTGGTTTCGGGCTGATCCGCCAATTTCTTGAGTAGCGACTGCGCCTCGCCCTTTTCGCCGAGAGCGATCAACGTGAGTGCGAGGTCAAATTGCGCGTTCTTGTCGGCCGGATTGATATGAAGTGCAGTGCGCAACTGCGCTTCTGCCTTCTCATATTGTTTCTCACTTATGAAGGCATCTCCAAGAGCAACAGGGACCAAGGCTAGATTTGGGTCGGCCTTCTCCAGTCTTTCCAGACGAGCGATCCCCTGGTCCGCGTCGCCGGTTTTGACCAACGATTGAGCATAGGCATAGGCCAGCAGCGGAATAGTATCCAACTGGGCGCTAAGCGGGGAAAGCGTATTGACGGCGCTGCTGTAATCCAACAGCATGAATTGACTCATACCGAGAGGGACTCGCGGGCGAGCGTCGTCCGGATGGGCCTGCATGTACCTACTGAGACAGATGGCAGCCTGACGGTAATCGCGGGCGCCGAACGCAGCCCGTCCCCAGTTGTAGTCCAAACCATCCATTCCTGGATTCCATTGGGAAGCCTGCTTAAAGTAGTCGGACGCCGAAGCATAATCCTGGGTCTGCGCGCTGAAGGCTCCCAGATTGTTGAAACTGTCTGCAATAACCGGCCCAACCTGCTCTTCGAATTGCTTCACTCTGGCTGCAGCTGTGGGATCGGTAATCGCGTCAGCTTTTCGAGAAGGAAATCTTATGATTGACTTGCCGGCAAGATTCGCAGCGTCCAACTTTCTGTTCTGGAGCAACAGATCTTCGGCCATCTTCATCTCTTTTTTGCCTTCTTCGGTTTTCCCTTCCTGTATTAGTAGGAGACCCAATTCGTAGTGCGCGCCGCGAATCTGATAGTGGTTCCGCGAGGGATCAGTGCACACTTGAATTGCCCTGCGCAACGCTGCTTCCTCATCCGCAGTCTTGCCTAACTGGCTGTCCAGGTCGCCCAACATCAGGAATGTATCGTCACTGTTTGGATTCAATCCCCCAGCGCGAGTAAGATCGGCGAGTGCCTCGGGCAACTGATGCTCAGTCATTGCCAGGTGGCCAAGCTCGTAGTAGCTATAAAAATCGCCGGGGTGAAATGAGAGCTCCTTGCGAAATTCCACCTCAGCCTCGGCGAAAGCGGTGTCTCCCGATTTGCTCAGATATGAAGCGCCGAGGGAGTAATGAGCGTCAAGAAGCCTGTCATTTCTAGCAAGCGCCTTTTTGAACTCCGGAATGGCGTCATCGGGGAAGTCAGCATTCGCGTAGGCAAGGCCAAACCGCATATGGATCTGAGCCGAATCGCCGAACTGGACCAGCATTTTTGCAAAGAGTTTCGCGGCGCTGTTCTTATCGAGCATCGCGAGATACGCCTGCGCCAGCGCATATTGATTCTCAAAGGTTGGGCTGATAGCGACAGCGGCTACGAACTGGTCTCTGGCGCGATTGACGTCGACAATGCCAAGCATTACCTGACCGAGAAGCCAATGCAGCTTTGCCATCCTCAAGTCTCTTTCGTTTTTCGGAGATGAATCGATCAACCCCTGAGCCAGATGTTGAGCTTTCGACAGATCGTGCGCGTCCAATGCTGCTTCCGCATAGTCCATCTCCAGTGCCGGGTTATTCGGATTGAGCGCAAGGGATTCGTCGAAAAGCGAAGTTGCTTCTGAATACTCCCCAACCTGGGCCCGGCCATTAGCGACCCGGTGCAACGCCTCTGCGAGAAACAGCTTGTACTCGGTCGCAGCCTGCGCCAAGTCGCCTTTTGCCTGCAAAGCTTCAGCTGCATCGTAGTGCTTCTGCAGTGGCGACTCCGCAGTGCGCGCCGTCGAAGTGCCCTGGCCAGAGACTGCGCTGAAAGATATCAGCAGAATCGTGGCAATTCCGGCACCACTGGCCAACTTACGCTCGATTAACCTATTCCTGGCCATATGAGTTATCTTTCCCATGAAGATCCGTGTGAATGTGCCACGGGATACTTTCGTTCGAGATTTCAGGATGGCTGCTGAGAAACGTAAGCGCACGAGTAAGCGCTTCCGGATCGGCCTTTTCAGTTTGAAGCAGCGCTTGCTCTTTCTGAGCTTGATCCTTCATTCCCATTCGTCTGTATATGACCGAGAGCTCGTAGTGCGCCGCAATGTCGTCCGGGTCGATCGCTTCGAGCGCCTGGAACTGCTGCATCGCATTTTCGTCGTCGTCCCGCTGAAAATAAGTGATGCCGAGCTCGCGTCGTGCATCGCGCGATTGTGGAAACTGCTGTACGACATTCTCAAGATCGGCCAGTTCCGCATCGGACTCACCGGCTCTGCGCTCCAACTGCGCCCTGTAATAAAGGGCACGTGCATTGTTCGGGCTCAGCACCAGCGCCTTCTCTATAGCTTTTCGCGATGAGTCGTACTTCTCCCACTCAATCTCGGTTAATGCGATATTGGTGTAGCCGTCCGCATAGTCCGGCCTCAGGCTGACCACTTGCGCAAACGCATTGACTGACGCGGCGTACTGAAGCTGATCAAGATAGGCGATGCCAAGGTTGTTCCAGCGCATCCAATCGGGATTGTCCCCGGGCGCGGCGGGGACGGGGGGATTGTCGCCAATCTGCAGCGTCCGTGTGCGCGCGGCAATCTCCACCACTGGATAAGCAGGATGGTCATTGCCCATCACATTGTTGATGTAGCTCTGCCGGTAATGGCGGTAATTCACTTTTGCTGTGATCGTAATGGCGCCTTCGATATCCGCCGGAACCTGGAAGCGGTATCGAACCAGTGTCGACCGTCCTGACGGAATGGTGTTGTCATAAGCGACCGAGTGGATGGTCTGGACCTGGTGGTTATCGACGAATTTGCCGTCCTTATCCACGATCCGGTTTGTAAAGCTATGCGTGCGCGGATCGAGGTTACCATCCGGCTTGAGAAAGCCGCTGTGATAAATCTCCCTGTCCCGGGAATCCTTGACAGAGAATTCTACCCAGGCTTCATATAAGTCGCGGACTTCAGGAATCAGCGAGTGCCCTATGTTCTTATTTTGAATCACAACATATGCGTCGAGAATATCGCTGGGCTCGATGCGAATAGGCGCCGATCCAAGCGGGCCGATGAGATGCTCTTCATTGGCTTTCTTGATTCCAAAGATATCGACGTTCAGGAAATCTCCAGCCTGAAGAAACTTTATTGTCTTGTCCAGTTGTTCGTCGAATCCGTAATAGAACGGCACGCCAGTATTTCCGGCCGCCCAACTGTGCGATGCGAAGGTTCCATTCTTCGCGCCGTAGTCAGGCAAATCGTTTGGAGAGCGCTTCATGTGGCAGTCCTGGCAGGTCTTGAAATCTCCCGTATAAAACGTCAACGGATTCCGGTGAGAGAATTTGGAGTTCTGCCACTCGTCAAACACGCTGAAGGCGCTGAGGAACTTATATCCATTTAGATGCTCCGGCAAGTTCGCCTTATGGCAGGCGGCGCAGAACTCGGGTGTCCGGTAAAAGCTCTGCATGACGGCCCGGGAATGGCGGTCCGAGTGCTTCAGGATCTCGTCGTAAGGAACCTCTCCAGGGATGCGGTTGCCGTTTTCATCGACCATCACCGACGGGACGCCCATGATATAGCCGCCATTGCCGGTGGTGGACTTGAGGCCCTGAATCGAGTGACAAACCATGCAGGTGAGTCCGTTGTCATCGAATTTTCTGTCGACCTGCGAATTCTGAGTGAGAGCACCGCTGACCACGCCGATCGGGTTGTGGCAACTATCGCAATGCCGAGAGAATTCAATCCCTTTCGTTTTGTTAAGGAGATTCACGCTGGTGCGGTAAAACGGCTCGCGGAAAGAGTTCGAGTGCAACGCCTGACGCCACATGTGATACGCCTGCTGGTGGCAGTGTTCGCAATACGTCGCGTCGGGAAAGGCTCCCGGCTTAATGAAGCCGCCGCCCTGCACCTCAGGGTTACCCGGTGCGAAGGGTAGATCTTTACCAAAGCGATAGTTGTACCCGGATGCGATTTTGTCAGAGTATTGCTTGCGCTCTGCGTCCGGCTCCTGCGCGGATACGACCGAGCCGAACAGTGTGCCTACGAGGATAACGCCGGGGAGAATTGCGAAACCGCGCTTCAACATACGCACCGTAAATGAAGGCCTATGGTGATAAGGCGTTTCCGATGTCCGCAGTTTTCGATCTCCATGCTTGGGCGCGATGATCACCGTGCACTCCTCAATTGCCAAGGCTGTTCCCGAGCCGCTCACTTAGGCGGCGACCCTTGTTTTGCGATGCCATCGTAGACACTGGGTATGATTCCTTTGCCTTCTTCAATGACAAAGTAGCGATCAACACTCGGCAGACTGACCTTCTCTACTGTTCCGGTGCTGGCCCAATGAATTTCCACTACGTCCACTGATGTGGACTGCCCAAGACCAAAGTGGAGCCGTTGATCGTTGGAGGATTCATAACTACCTCCGCTCATCACGTCTTCCCGATGGCGAATCCCGCCGGCCGTCAGATAGACTGTCGATCCGACTCCGTCCCGAGGGCTGCCGGGCCCTCCGATCAACTGGATACCAACCCAGTGGTTTTGGTCGGAATCGACATTGCGCAACAAGACAGGCGTGTGATCGATGCAGTTCATGACTACATCGATTTTGCCGTCATTGAATAGATCGCCAAATGCCGCACCGCGAGCGGGGATAACATCGGCGAGTCCCGTACCCTCAACAGCCGGGACGGTCTCAAATTTCTTCCCTTTTTCGATGTTATGGAAGAGCAGCGGGCGCTCAGCATAGCTGGTTCCCCAGTCATGCTTTGCCGCGTCTGGAAACACGTGTCCATTGGCGAGAAAGATATCTTTCCAACCATCGTTGTCGTAATCGATGAACTCCGTGCCCCAGCTCAGAAATGGATACGTAACCTCATCGATTCCGGTCCTTGATGTTATTTCAGAGAAATTGCCATTGCCTTTGTTCTGAAACAGGGTTTTGTAATCATCCGAGAAGGTCGTGGTGTAGAGCCCCACCTGTCCGCTGTTTTCGTAATCTCCAACACCCAACCCCATCGACGCCGTCTCGCGCCCTGAGCGATTTAGCGCAAAACCGGAGTAGTAGCTGGCATCTTCAAAGGTGCCATCGCCATTATTGATGTAGAGATAGTTCGATGAAGAGTCGTTTGCAACCAGCAAATCGACTTTGCCATCGTTATTTACATCGACAAAAGTAGAACTGAAGCCGTAGTAATGTTTTGGGTCGCTGACGCCGGCCTTCTCGCTCACGTCAGTAAATGTGCCGTCGCCATTGTTGTGGAAGAGATGGTCAGGCTCGCCTTCAAGCCCACGCGGGCCGCAGCTTTCATTCACCCCGCGATACTGACAAAAACCAAGGCGTGCCGAATCCGACCCCGCATGAGGCGGATGCGCCATGTCGTAGTGAACGTATCCCGGCACGAACAGATCAAGGCGCCCGTCTCCGTCGTAATCTCCAAAACTTGCGCCGGTGGACCAATTGCCGAGAGTCACGCCGGCTTTTTCCGCAACGTCTGTGAATGTGCCGTCGTGGTTATTGCGGTAAAGGCGATTCTTGCCGAAATTGGTTACGTATAAGTCCGGCCAGCCGTCGTTGTCATAATCGCCAACTGCACAGCCATAGCCCCACCGGTCGTTCGTGACACCGGCAATCGTGGCGACATTTGTGAAGGTACCGTCATGGTTGTTGTGAAAGAGCGCGGCATGCGGCGGCTCGGTCTTTCCATCCATCGCATCGTAGGTGGACCCGTTTACCAGGAAGATGTCCAGCCAGCCGTCATGATCGTAATCAAGCAAGCAGACTCCGGAGCCGGTCTCCTCGATGATGTATTTCTTCTCCGGCGTCCCCATGATGTGATGCCAGCTCGTCAGGCCGGCCTTCGCCGAAATGTCCTCAAAGACAGTCGGACCGGTCTTGACGAATCCGCCTTCAGTAATTGGGCGGTGCTCTGAATCAAGAACAGGCGCAAAGATGCCCGCCGTGGACGAGCCTCCCTGCGGCGCGGCCTGAGTATCTGCACTCTGAGACGATGGGGTTTCGATAGATTGTTCACGGACCTGGCTGAATGCAGGTGAGGAGAGGACAGCCATTGATCCGGCAAATGCCCACACGAACAGATGTCCCCAATCAAGTGATTTACTCATAGTCCCCCGTGTTCTCGCGAAATCGTAGCAGGATGAAGGAGGGGACCACATCCTTCGAAGGGTTGATGAAAATGGCCGACGGGTCGCGCGATCGATATCCGTCGGCGGATTGATGAAAATCGCGCGTTCTTTTCCTCGCGGTATCCACCGAATAGTTGATGAAAATCGTCTGCTCGCCGCCTTTCGATGCAGGCCATATTTAGACAAACGATTTCTTAGTAACTCTTTGATCGGTGAATGCACGGCAGAGCGGCTAAGGAGCTGGCCTTCGCGGGGACTGGAAGAAGCCATCATTCTTTTCGAGAATGGAGAGCGGCGGCGAGATGTTTGATTTGTTCCTGAAAAACTAACTTCAACTCATCGCTCTTGGTTACGTCTTGAAAACCACTCAAGACATGTGACGAGGTCGTCCGTCCACACATCGTTGGGGCGCAACGAAACCAATTGAACTGTGTCAATGATTGACTTGTCGCTGGGATGCGGGCGAAGCCACACGGACAACGTGTAGCGAAAGTCCAACCACTGGCGGGTAACCGCGTGAGTATTGACGGCAAGAATATCGAATTGGCCGAACGAATAGGAGGACCCAATTACTGAATCGGTTTCAGGGGTGTCGCGTGATTTCCCATTTGCTATGGCCTTGACAGTTTTGGTCTGAATCTGTTTCTTTTGCAATTCGAGTGCGTACGCGCTCTCGGAATGTTGGCCGCGATAGATGCGTCTGAATTTTGCGGTGGCGGGCTTGAGGAGCAGGATTTCGATGCGGGCCGTCGCGGAATCCCGCTCAAGAACTACGTCGCATGATGGGTTATCGGTTTGGGTCGCGCGCATTTTCCAGCCGGAATCGATGATCGACGGGACAACGATCTTTCTAAGAATCGCTTCAGCTATTGTGTGTTTTACCTTCCACTTCGTGGGCCTTGAAGTACCACGAACGGCCTCGAGAATTGTGCGCGCCTCATCAGTCCATTCATCGCGATTCGTGTCGGTGCATTCGTCAATTAATTTCTTTAGTGAATTAACCGAATTCGCCATCGCCGACCTGTCGCGGTTTCCTGCCGCGCTGCGGCATCGCGAGGGATCCCTTTCTCAATGAATGGTTCGTCGCTCATTACCATGCGCAGAGCCGTTCGAGCGGATAAGTGGCAATCGAATCCAGCAGAGAAAGCTGCCGCCGAATCACAAGTCTAACTTTGCATTGCTTCGTGCGCCTCAGCCGAAAGGATGGTAAATTTGGTCGCTCGCCGCGCCGAAAGCTGCGATGCCGAGGCGTCTGTGCAAAAAACGTCGGCCATTGGATCGACAAACGAATCATCCGATTGAACCAAGACACGCGGCTACTGTTACCGCGATACTCAAGGTCGCCGATACAGCAATCGAAAAGAATTCGGGCGTGAGGATTCGGAATATGAGAACCGCGGGCGGAAGCTGGTTATGGATTGCAGCAGGCGTCTTTTCGCTGATGTGTGTCCCTTGCGGCGCGCAGAGTACCTGCCCATGGCTGAACGCAGCCACGGCATCGGGTGTGCTTGGTGGATCGGCAACAACGGAGGTAAACAGCACCGTTGCCAGTACCGGGGTGTGCGTATTTCGATTTCAGGACGAAGCACAAAATAATACCCTGCGCATTTCTGTTATCAAGGCAGAAAGGCCGGAAAATGCCGGCAAGGAAATGATGCCTTATGAATCGAAGTGCACGGCCTCCGGTCTTCCACTGAAAGGCGTGGGCAATGAGACGATACTGTGCGCCAGCGATTCGGCGAAATCGAGTGGCGAACTAGTGGTTGGCCGGGTCCGCGACAACATATTCACAGTAGTAATCAACGACGCCACGGTAGATAACCCGGCAGCTACAAAAGATGATCTTGAGGACAAAGCCGAGGAGATTGCGAAGCAGGTCGCAGGCATATTGTTCTAGTGAACCTGCCTGACGGCGTAATGCGAAGAGGCCCGAAGGACGAGGAGATTGAATGAAGAAAGTTATGTTGGCTGTTCTGTTTCTCTGTACAGCGGGATCTACGATTCTTACTCCTTTGGTTCGAGCTCAAGCCGCGCCGCAGCGCATAGAGATCACGGCTGAGAAATTTTCCTTCAAGCCCGACGAGATTACCGTGAAGGCTGGACAGCCCGTTGTGCTGGTGCTGAGGAGTCTGGATGTCGACCACGGGCTGCTTATTCGCGATCTCGGCGTCGACCTCAAGGTCAAGACTGGAGAAACGGCCGAGGTGACATTTACTCCGAGCAAGACGGGAGATTTTACCGGCCACTGTTCTGTATTCTGCGGTTCAGGTCGCGGTTCAATGTCCTTCACGCTGCACGTCGTGGCCTAGAAAATTGCTGCTCCACATTGCTTGGCTCCTATCTCGCGGGAAACTTGAAAGCGAAGCCCATCAACTTTGTCATGCACCACGCCCTTTTTGGGAACAAGAAGAAGAGGAACTCGCTCCCAGAAGAAATCCAGCGATGACTTTTGATTTTCTTGGCCCCGACTGTAGCGCGCCCCGGTCATGCCCCATCGCCTGGACATGGTTCCCACAGCCCTCAAGAAGCTTTGAAATAACTGATGCTGAGCCCCGACCTGCCTGTGTGAAACAGCGTTGTTAGCGGATCACCGACGATTCGGGAGTCGATTAACTGCTCTCGCACATCATCAGCACCATTAGCGCATTTCTGACGGAAACACTCTAATGGGGATCCGGGTGGAGGATGCTTTTGGCGCACGATGACTGTAGACGAAAGCGTAGCGGTCAAAGCACTCAGGATCAATGAAGAACCACAAATTTCAACCGAACGGCGGCAAGCTTTTCTATCGAAAGCACTTAGAATCGCGCAATTTCAATAGATCCCAATAACTCGTTGAAACTGGTTCGGGACCAGGGGGTCGGAGGTTCGAATCCTCTCTCCCCGACCATTAATTTCAATAGCTTACAGACCTTGAACCAGCTTAACGATAAACCCACTGGTTTTAGCCCAGGTTCCCTACTGTCGGAAGGCGCGTCTTTTCTGGGTTTTTCGCTGAACAATGGATGCAGCGACAGCTACAGAATCGTCTACAGTCAGACGAGACTAGCCACATCGAATTGCGGAACCTTGTGGTCGTTCAAGGGATTGGTCGAGTAGAGATTTCCGGACTCCGAATCTTTGCTGGAGGACCAACACTTAACTCGGCGCAGAAATAACAAGCTCCGGTCGAGTAGACCTGACCTTCAGGTATTCGGCCGGAAGCCCTGGGATCCCAAGGCTTGTTAATGTGACCTGCCCCGAAGAGCATTACCCTTCAGTGCGATCCTGGACTCAAGTTCATGCCAGCCCTGGATTGCGCCCCTGCCGCAGATCCCACAGCGCGGCGACGAGCGCGTCCACTTCTTCGCAAGTGTTGTAGAGCGCGAACGTCGCGCGCACTGTACTTTCGAGGCCAAAGCGGCGCAGGATCGGCTGCGCGCAATGATGTCCTCCGCGCACGGCAATGCCCTTGCGATTTAGGTAGTCGCCGATCTCTTCGGTGCGGAAGCCGTCAATCACGAAAGAGAGAACGCCTGCCTTTTCCTTTGCCGTGCCGATGATGTGCAATCCCGGAATGCGCTCGAGGGCTGCAGTGGCGTATGCGAGCAGCATGTGCTCGTGGCGCGACACATTCGCGATACCGACTCGATCAAGATAGTCGATCGCGGCGCCGAGGCCGACTGCATCGGCGATGTTTCCCGTGCCAGCTTCAAAACGTTGCGGAGGCGGTTGGTAAAGCGTCTTCTCAAAGGTCACATCCTGGATCATGTTGCCGCCGCCTTGCCACGGCGGCATATTGTCCAGCACTTCCGACTTTCCATAAACAACACCTATGCCTGACGTTTTCCCCCTGATGTTGCTGTAGGTACTGCGCTGCGAAACGATCGCATCCTCGGCATCTATCTCGCAACTATGGCTGCGCTCGCATGGCTCACGGTGCTGACCGGAACTTACATCATCTATCCCTGGTATCGAGCGCCGGAATTTGATCATGCTAAGTCACTTCTGGTTGATGCTCGACCGTGTCACACTTTTAGGATTGCTCCTGAAAAAGTCCCAGGGTTGAGGGATCGTTCGAGCAATCGTCTGCTGCAGGTTTGACCGCATTCACCTGTCCTACAACCGACAGGTTTTGAAACGGATCTTTTTGTCCAAAACTACCTTTCGTTTTCAGTGAGATAGACGGCACAGTTTGCGAGCTTTGAAAACGGGATTAACTGCTATTCCAGGGTCTTGCCCGTTTCAAAAGGCTGCCGCGGCGGTTCGATTTTTGACAGCCCTCGTGAAACACGAAATGTGAAGGTCCTGCCGAAGCGTTTGAATTCCGCGACTATCACCGGCTACCGAGCTAGCGCTAGACCCCGCCAGCCAGTGTTTACAAATCCAGTCCACTTGGCCGTAAAACCGGTTATCCGGACATAACCCGAGAAATGGAGTTCTGTCCGGATTGCCGACAATCCAGACACAACCCGGACCCCAAAGCCTATGGCGTCTATGGGAACCGACGCTGCAACTTTCGAATCAACGGCCAAAACGGATTGGGAAATCGAACACCGGCGAATCCAGCGATTAAGCCCTCATGATGCTGTTCTGTTACCAAAGTTGGTGATTCGCCTTGGACGCTCTCATAGTTTTTCGATTGTTGAAGTTCGCCGCGTGCTAAACTTCCGCCGATCCTCAAAAACTGGGCTCATATCATCCTTCTGTTGTTGGCAGTCACCGATAGCGCATCGTTGTGTGTTTTCGCCCGCGTGCGAACCCCGGAAACAGTACTCGTTTTTGGATTCCAGGAGTGAACCGCCATGAAGTCTCTTTCCTTGTTTACCTGCCTCTCTTCCTTCACGCTCGCCACCCAACGCACAAAATACAGCGCGCAAGCACAATTCCCATTGGTCGTAGCCCGAGTGGTCGCCCTGCTGGTTTTGTCGAGCGCCGCTGTGCTCGCGGCAGGCCAGACGGCACATTTTGACGGGGCGCTGGTGTCATCAATTTCCGGCGGTTCTAGTCTCACCGGCATCGACGTTCTGGCGATCGCCGTGGATGCAGCTGGTGATGTAATCTTCACTACTGAGAACCCCGAATCCGAGCTGGCATTCCAGGGAAAGCATAGAGCTCGCTACGTTCCTTCCGCTCTGCATTCGAATGGTGGACGGAACTTTTCGGACGGCCGGCAGTGGGCTAGTGCGCAAAAGGTGAATGTGTCCGGTTGTACTTATGCAGGACCAGGCAGCGAGCTCTTTATCCAGCTAGCGAGTACCGGCGAAATCTACACTGTGGGCGGCTTGAATGCCCCAATGGGACTGGCGCTCGATTCGTCGGGGGATCTCTACGTTCTAGATGCGTACAGCGCAGCGATCTACAAGTTTCTTGGGGCGAATGGAAGCGTCCAGGTCGAATCACTATATGGGAGCAGTGCCACCCTCAACGGGCCAACGTTGGTTGCATCGGTCCAAGGGAATGGCTGCTCAGGCGGCGACATGGCGACGGACAAGCTTGGCGATTTGTATTACACGTCGCTGGCTTCGGATGAAGTGGAAGAAATCGCGGCCGTGAACGGGGCGATTCCGCCATCGCCATCGAGCAGGAGCCTTGGAAGCGGATACGATATTCCGGTCGGGATTGCCGTGGATAGCAGTGGGGATGTTTACGTTGCCAGTGCAGAGAACAGCGCGGTGGAGGAGCTGCTTGCCGTCAACGGGAGCATTCCCACGTCGCCTACAATTCGAACCTTGGGGAGCGGATTCAATTTGCCGACAGCGGTCGCTGTGGACGCCCGCGGAGATGTGTACGTCTCCGATTCCGGCAACAACGCGCTCAAAGAAATCATGGCCGTCAATGGGAGTATTCCATCTTCACCAACCATCGAAAACCTGGGCACGTTTAGCGGAACAGAAGCGGTGACGCTCGATGGGAGCGGGGATATCTTTGTTGGCTACGCCGGCAGCATCGACGGGACCGTGGTCGAATTGACGCCGGCCGGTGCCAACTTCGGCGCTGCAAATGTTGGAACCACGAGCGCGGCAATTCCGATGAGCTTCACGTTTGCCACCGCCGGGACATTGGGAGGAATTTCGGTTCTCGCCGAGGGCGCAACGGGGCTTGACTTCGCCAACGCCGGCTCCGGAACCTGCAAGGCGAATACCGCTTATTCAGCCGGGCAAACCTGCACGGTGAATGCGAGCTTCACGCCGAAATTCAACGGCGCACGCGACGGAGCCGTAGTCCTGACGGCGTCTAACGGCAATGTCATCGCAACGGGCTATGTTCAAGGGACGGGCGTGGCGCCGCAGGTGAACTTCCTGCCCGGCGCACAGAGCACGGTGCTTGCGACTGGCCTTTCCGACCCAACCGGCGTTGCGGTGGATGGCAGCGGCAACGTGTATCTGGTAGACACGGGAAACAACCGCGTGGTCAAGGAGACCCTTTCATCGGGCGCGTACAGTGAGAGCACGGTATCGAGCGATCTGGCTGTTCCCTATGGAGTCGCGGTCGACGGCAGCGGTTCCGTTTATGTAGCCGACACCGGAAACAACCGTGTATTGAAGGAAACGCCCACGCCAACCGGCTACTCCGAAAGCACGATCGCCAGCGGTGTTGGCTTTCCAAGCGGCGTCGCGGTGGACGCCAGCGGAAACGTTTATGTAACCAATGACACGAACGGCACGATCGTCAAGGAGTCGTTGTCGGCTGGAAGCTACTCCCCGACAACGATTGTGAGCGGCCTGTCTTCTCCCGCCGGCGTTGCGGTTGACGGCAGCGGCAATGTCTACATCGCGGACACCGATAATAATCGCGTGCTGAAGGAAACTCTCTCGGGCGGCACTTACACTCAGAGCATCCTGCCTTCGAATGGATTCGCCGCGCCAACCGGCATCGCGGTGGATGGCGCCGGCAACGTCGATATTGTCTTCGAATCTGAATTCCTGGTATTGAAAGAAGCATTTTCGGCCGGCAGCTACACTCCGAATACCACCGTGAGCGGTTTGAACAGTTCAATCGGCCCGTTCGGCGTTGCGGTGGATTCGAGCGGCAACTTGTATATCGGCGATGAAGGTAACAATCAGGTGCTGAAGGAGGACTTTGCAGACCCGCCAAGCCTTAGCTTTGTTAGCACGGCGGTAGGCGCAACCAGCGCCGACAGTCCCAAGACTGTGACGCTGGAGAACAATGGCAATGCTCCACTGATTCTGCCCGTTCCCGCATCCGGCAACAATCCGAGCATCGGAGCGGATTACTCGCTAAGCACTTCAAGTCAATCAGACTGTCCGGTGCTCAATAGCGGTTCTGCAAGCGGGGCAATATTGGCGCCTGGCGCGGCGTGCGAACTGCCTGTGAGTTTTGCGCCGACCGTGTTGGGTTCCCTGACCGAGCCATTGGTCCTGACGGATAACAATTTGAATGCGGGCGGTCCGAGTTATACGACCCAGACCATCGAGCTGAGCGGCACCGGTGCCCCGGTCACACCGACGATCACCTGGCCTGCGCCCTCGCCCATCGCTTATGGAACTGCGCTAGGCGCAGGACAGCTGGATGCGACGGCCAGTGTAGCGGGGACCTTCAGTTACTCGCCGGCGGCCGGGACGGTACTTGCGGCAGGCTCCCAGACGATAACAGTCACATTTACACCGAGCGATACTACCGACTACACGACAGCGACAGCCACCGTGACACTGACGGTAAATCAGGCAGCGCCGGCCATCACGTGGGGCGCTCCAGCAGCCATCTCCTATGGCGCGGCGCTCGGAGCCGCGCAGTTGGATGCAACTGCAACAGTAGGGGGATCGTTCAGCTATTCGCCCGCCGCCGGCACTGTGCCGACTGCCGGAACGCAGACGCTAACCGTGGTCTTCACGCCCACCGATACGGTGGACTATTCGACAGCCACGGCAACAGTCGCGCTGACGGTCAATCAGGCGACGCCTGCAATCACGTGGAGCGCTCCGCCGGCTATCACCTATGGCACGGCACTCGGAGCAGCACAATTGGATGCAACATCAACGGTTGCGGGAACATTCAGTTATTCACCTGCGGCAGGTACCGTGCTGACAGCCGGTACGCGCACCATCAGCACAACCTTCACTCCGACGGACACGACCGACTACACCACGGCGACGACCATGGTGACACTTACGGTGAATCAGGCGACGCCGGCAGTTACATGGGGCGCACCGGCGGCGATCACCTACGGGACGGCACTTGGCTCCGCGCAGCTGGATGCAACTTCAGCCGTTGCGGGGACATTCAGTTATTCGCCCGCGGCCGGTTCAGTGCCTAGCGCCGGGGCGCAGGCGCTCTCGGGCACGTTCGTTCCGAACGACACAACCGATTACACGACCGCAACAGCTTCAGTGAGTCTGACGGTTAATCAGGCAACGCCGGTGATTAACTGGGCGACCCCAGCAGCCATAACTTATGGAACTGCCCTGGGCGCCGCTCAGCTTGATGCAAGCTCGACCGTTGCAGGATCGTTTAGTTACTCGCCGGCAGCCGGCACCGTGCTGACGGCTGGGTCGCACTCGATCAGCGCAACTTTCACGCCTGCTGACACGACGGATTACACAGCGGCAACGGCGTCGGTGACGCTGATTGTGAATCAAGTTACGCCAACCATTACATGGAGTTCTCCGGCGGCCATCACCTACGGGACAGCTCTCGGCGCCGCTCAGCTTGATGCGAGCTCGACCGTTGCAGGATCGTTTAGTGATTCGCCGGCAGCCGGCGCCGTGCTGACGGCTGGGTCACACACACTCAGTGCAACTTTCACGCCGACGGACACCACCGATTACACGACGACGATAGCGACGGTGTCGCTCACAGTAAATCAGTCAACGCCTACCATTACGTGGAGTACTCCGGCGGCTATCACTTATGGCACGGCGCTCGGAGCTGCGCAGCTCAATGCTACAGCCAATGTGGCTGGAACTTTCAGCTACTCGCCCGCGGCGGGCACAGTGCCTGCGGTTGGTACGCAGACGCTCACCGCCACCTTTACGCCTACCGATACGACTGACTACGCGGGCGCAAGCGCCAGCGTCTCGCTTTCAGTGAACAAGGCCGCTCCCACGATAACGTGGCCTGCTCCGAGCGCAATCACATATGGGACGACGCTGAGCTCAACGCAACTCGACGCAACTTCGAGCGTTGCCGGCAGCTTCGTCTATTCTCCCTCGGCGGGAATGCTGTTGGGTGCGGGCACACAGACGCTTTCCGTCACTTTTGCGCCGACCAATTCAACCGACTACAGCGCGGTGAACACCACAGTGTCGCTCACAGTAAACAAAGCAACACCAACCCTCACCTGGCCCGCGCCGGCTTCAATCACCGCAGGCACGCCGCTGAGTACAACCCAGCTTGACGCAACGGCTTCGGTCCCAGGAACATTTGCTTACGCACCTGCCGCAGGCACGGTTCTGGCAGCGGGGAACCAGACACTTACAACGGTTTTCACGCCAACGGACCAAGTTGACTACAACACTGCATCCGCATCCGTGGTGCTCGTGGTGAAGCCGGCGCCGAGTTTCACTCTCAGCGCTTCATCCGGCTCGCTGACTGTCAACCCAGGCAAGACAGGAACTGAGACCATCACCGTGACCGGCCAGAATGGATTCAATTCAAGTGTGACCTTGTCGGCGTCAGGACTGCCGAGCGGAGTGACTGCTGCATTCGGAACAAACCCGACAACAGGAAGCAGCCTGCTGACATTCACTGCGAGTACATCGGCTGCGGTCGGCACTTATTCGATCACGGTCAAGGGCGTCTCCGGATCGATATCGGCGACCACAACCATCTCGTTGACCATTCAATCGGCATTCGCGTGCCACGTCGGCTACTCGATTACGAATTCATGGTCTGGCGGGTTCCAGGTAGCCCTGAGCATCGGCAACACGGGAACGACAGCGATTTCAAACTGGACTCTGACCTGGACGTTCGCAAACGGACAGAAAGTGACGCAGTTCTGGAACGGAAACGAGTCGCAGAGCGGCGCCAATGTGACCGTGACAAATATGAGCTACAACGGGACGATTGCAGCCGGCGGGACGTACACCGCAGCCGGCTTCAACGGAAGTTGGAACAACCAAACGAACGCGGTCCCGACATCCTTCGCCATCAATGGAACAGTCTGTAAATAACAGCCTGAACGCAACCAACGCTGTTGCCGCGCAACCGAATTCTCAAGTGGGACAGACTCCTTTCTGTTCCATTCCTTTGTTTCGCGGACGCGTAACGAATTGCTGGCCTCTGGTCCGTTTTCTGGGCCCTTTGCATAGTTCCGGTCGGTTTACCGGCAATCCGGACGGAACCCCGAAGTGGGGCAATGTCCGGATAGCCGACTATTCAGACATATGGATGACCGCGCAGCAAAATGCGCGCGATGGCATTCCTAGACTTCTGTGAGTTTGCGGTACTAATCCGGAATACCGCTTCCTGGACTGGCAGATCGGTTTCCTGTGAGTGCTCAATTCGCGATTCGGTGGCTAATCTTTGCATGAGCCCACCTAGAATCTCTCTGCAATACAAGCGCCAACTCTGGACCTTTGATCGCTGGCTGAATGCGGAGGGGTGTCTAGACTATATATCGTGTTACGATATATAGATGAAAACTCGATCTGCGAAGGATGCTTCTGAGTCACTGGTCGGGGCCTTGGCGGAGTTTCGCTACGAGCTTCGCCGCTTTTTACACTTCAGTGAGTGCGCAGCGCTGGAATTGGGTTTGCAGCCAAAGCAACATCAGCTTCTTTTACAGGTTGCAGGCGCTCCTGAGGGAGCGGCTGTGACTATCGCGTACGCGGCCGAGCGGCTCGGGTTGAAGCATAACAGTGCAGTTGAACTTGTCCATCGGTCGGAGCGCGAAGGTCTGCTGGTGCGATTAGCCGACGCGGGCGACAAGCGGCGGGTGGTTTTGAAAGCAACTCGCAAGGGCAAGATGGTTTTGGCGCAGCTTTCAGGAAATCATGCACGGGAGCTCAATGAGCTTGCCCCACGGCTGGCACAGGCTTTGGAGCGCATAAGGACTCATGGCCGCGACGTCGCTGGCACGGTGGCTCGATGAGATCGCGGCCCTCCACTTTGCGCGACTTTACGGTGGATCATCGGGTGTGGCTGCTCACGGGAGTGGCACTCGTGATTGGCACGGGCGCGGCGGCTTTGGCCGTAATCCTGCTGCGGGCAATTGCATTCGCGACCAACATCTTCTACTACCACCGGTTCAGCCTGGCGATGGTTGGGCCGGCCGGATCACCACTCTCACCAAGTCTGCTGATATTGGTTCCAGTCATTGGCGGCTTGCTGGTGGGGCTGATGGCGCACTTTGGATCGGACAAAATCCGTGGCCACGGAATTCCCGAGGCCATTGAGGCAATTCTTCTGAATGGCGCACGCGTCGACCCCAAAGTAGCAGTGCTCAAACCGCTTTCGGCAGCGATCGCAATTGGCTCCGGTGGCCCTTTCGGCGCGGAAGGACCGATCATCATGACCGGCGGAGCTTTTGGCTCGCTAGTCGCGCAATGGCTAAAACTTTCCGATGCCGAACGAACAACACTGCTGGTGGCCGGTGCCGCTGCAGGGATGTCAGCAACGTTTGCGGCGCCGATTGCTGCGATTCTGCTTGCAGTGGAACTACTTCTCTTCGAGTGGCGCCCGCGCTCGCTCGTCCCGGTAGCGGTGGCAAGCATCCTGGCAGGCGCGCTACGTCTGCGTTGGCTTGGACCAGGGCCACTTTTCCCCGTCACATTACACTCCGCGATTCACCTCAAACAGGCGCTCCTCGTGGCCGCCCCATTAGGGATTCTCGTTGGCTTTGCCTCAGCAGGGCTAAGCCGATTGATGTATGGCTTCGAAGACGGGTTCGAGCACTTTTGTGGCCATCTGCGCGTGCATTGGATGTGGTGGCCTGCGATTGGCGGCATCGGTATCGGGGTGGGCGGATTCTTCTTCCCGCGCGGACTCGGAGTTGGTTACGACAACATTGCGGAGGTTCTGCGCGGAAATGCTCCTGTCGCGCTTCTGCTGGGCCTCATTTTTGCCAAATCGCTTATGTGGGCGTTTTCACTGAGTTCCGGAACTTCAGGCGGCGTGTTGGCCCCCATCTTGATGATTGGCGCTGCGCTAGGAGAGGCTGCAGCGCAGTTGGCGCATATGCCAGGCGAAACACAGGCGCTTTGGGCGCTGATGGCGATGGGGGCGATGCTCTCAGGCGCGTTGGGTGTGCCGCTCACGGCGATTCTTTTCTCCATGGAACTGACCCATGCTCTGCCGGCAATGCTGCCTCTTGCATTGGCGTGCACCGCGTCCTATCTGGTGACCTCATTAGTTATGCCGCGGTCGATCCTGACGGAGAAGCTAAGCCGCCGAGGATACCACTTATCGCGTGAATATGGCGTTGACCCTCTCGAAATGGTGAGTGTAGCGGACGTGATGACAGAGCTGTCTGGATCGGGCGAAGTGGAAACTGCAGGCGGTCCGTTGCCGGACGCTTTTGCCTACTCCGATGAGACCTGCCGGGCAGTCGCGGAGGAAATGGCGACCACAGGAGTGATGGACATGCCGGTCGTGGATCGGAAAACGGGGCGCGTCTGCGGGAATATCGGGGCGCAAGAGTTGCTTTTGGGACGACGGCGAGCAGTGGTGCGAGAGTCGGAACGAAGCATATCCTTCCAGATTTAGTCCAAACGATTTCCGGGGCGGGCAGAGCTCAAAACCGCCAAAGGAGACATTCAGTGATCAAGTTTGACGCGGAACACACCGCCGTTCATTATCCCCCGGATCGCCGCCACCGCCTCTGGATTCGCCCTTCGATTCTGATCGGAATCGGCGCGGTGCTTGCCGCGTTTGTAGCCGCGGCCTGGATTGAAGTGGCCGTGGCCGGCCTTCCGCATATTCCGCCCGTCCCTCTCGTTTATCCCGCCGACTTTTCAGGACCGCATGGCTTCCCGCTCTGGGTTCGCTACTCCCACTTCTTCAACTTCCTCTTCGTCACGATGCTCATTCGCAGTGGCTTTTCCATCCTCGCAGATCATCCCCGGCTCTATTTCAACGACGACTGCACGCCGAATAGCGAGTGGATTCGCCTCACGCCGTTGAAGGTTCCGCGCGACCGCCTGTGGACGGCGAAAGACGATGCCCGCTATCTCACTCCGCTCATCGGCACGCCCGGCTACCGGCATACCATTGGCGTTGCGCGTGTCTGGCACTTCATCAACGTGCATGGCTTCATCCTCTGCGGCATCTACTTCATCACCATGCTCTTCACCACTGACCAGTGGAGGCGTCTCGTGCCTGCATCGCCCACGGTCGTCTTGCAGGCGTGGAATACCTGGGTCCATTACGCCACCTTTCAACTGCCTGCCGAGCCCAACGGCTTTTATGGCTACAACGCCTTGCAGCAAATCGCCTACTTCACCGTCGTCTTCGTGTTCGGTCCCCTGGCCATTCTTACCGGCATCGCCATGTCGCCCGCAGTGGTGAATCACTTCACCTGGTATGCGAAGCTATTCGGTGGCAGGCAATCGGCTCGTTCCATTCACTTCCTCACCATGCTCAGCTTTCTCGCGTTTCTGGTCGTGCACATCACCCTGGTGGTCATGACCGGCTTTGCGCGGAACATGAATCACATCGTGCTCGGCACTAATGACGCGGGCCGCATGGGAATCTGGCTGGGCTCTGTGGGCATTGGCGTCGTGGTGCTTTGCTGGATCGTCGCGCACTATCTTTCCTGGTTTCAGCCGCGTGCGCTGCAACATGCGCTCAAACTCGTCGCTTATCCCATGCAACTGCTCACGCTGAACCGGCTCATGCCGCAGCAGACGTATTCCGAAAAGGACATTTCGCCCTACATGTGGCCGAATGGCAAGCTGCCCGTGCGCGACGACTGGAAGCACTTGGCCACGGACCACTTCCGCGATTTCAAGCTAAAAGTCGGCGGCATGGTCGAAAATCCCGTCGAGCTTTCGCTGGCCGACCTGCGCAATCTGGGCGAAGCGGATCACATCTCCATGCACCATTGCATCCAGGGCTGGAGCGGCGTCGCCAAGTGGGGCGGCATCCCCATGGAGAAACTAATTGAACTCGTTCGCCCTTTGCCTGAGGCGCGCACCGTGGCCTTCTTCTCCTTTGGCGAAGCGCTCTACGGCGGACCCTACTACGACACGCAAAGCCTGGAGAATGTGCTCAAGCCGCAATGCCTGCTCGCATCCGAGATGAATGGCCAGCCGCTGCCCGAGGTCTACGGTGCCCCCTTGCGGCTGCGGGTCGAAAACCAGCTCGGCTACAAGATGGTGAAGTGGATCGAGCGCATCGAGTTTGTCGAATCGGAAAAGAAGCTCGGCAAGGGAGAAGGCGGTAAGAATGAAGACGATGAGTACTTCGATTTGCTACCGAATATCTGATGATTTCCATGAATGATCAGAACTCTGCGAATGGAACGCCCGGCACTGTCGACCATGTGCCTGTGTTACTTGCTCATCTGCGCCTGGAGTGGCTCTTACAGCACTTTCCGGCGCGTGTCGTCTGGGCGATTTATGTATTCATCAACGGCTTCATCACTATCGGGCTTCTCGCGTTGCTGGCCCTCTTAACGGGTAGCCCTTTTGTCTTCCCATCGCTTGGCCCAACTGCCTACCTGTTTTTCTTTTCTCCGTTGGCAGAGGCCTCGAGTCCGCGCAATACCATCCTCGGCCACGCAATCGGACTTATCTGTGGTTATGGAGCCTTCGCGCTCACTGTGGCTTCCAGCCCACCTTTCGGTTTGCATCCAGGCGTCCATGGCCCAAGGGTCCTGGCCGCTGCACTTTCGCTGTCGGCTACAGGTGCGCTTATGGCGCTGTTCCGGGTAAGCCATCCGCCCGCAGGAGCCACGACCCTCATCGTTTCGCTCGGCATCATCTCCCAACCCAAAGAACTCGTCATTATTGAAATTGCAGTGATTCTGCTTACGGCCCAAGCTTTCGCGATCAATCGGCTTGCGGGCGTGCCCTATCCCTTATGGCGAAACCGCAATCCGGCAGAAACGACTGACATCACCGGTACGGGAACTCCAGGGCGAGACGAATGACATCGGAGCGCGGATCCTTTGATCCGAACCTCCCCTGGATGACGAGGTTGTGATGGGGCGGTTCTCTCACTAAACTGTTGCGCTAGTTGCGGACGATTCTAGATCGATGGCGCGGGGAAACAGGATGTTGTTTTCCAGGTGAATGTGCTGGTGTAGATCATGCTCAAATTCCTGGAGGCCGCCATAAAAAGCGTGGTAGGTGGGACAGGCGCCGGCGGGCGTTGTGAAGTCGTCGCTCAAGCGGCGAATTTCGACAAGCAGCTCGCCCGCGGCCTCATGTTCGCTGGTCATCATCGCAATGGGACTGGCTAAGTTTCCGAAACAAGCGTCAGGTCCAGAATCTCCCGAGGCCAACGCGCCCTCAAGGCTGGCAATGTACGGAAACAGCACGTTCTCTTCCTTCGCCAAATGGGAGGTCAGCTCGTCGCTGAGTTGCGTGATCGACTTCTGGATGGCGGGCAAATGAGGCTGCGTATCGCCGTGGCGACTTACGACTTTCTGTGCCAGCGCCGCCAAACGCGGTAACTCCTTTTTCACGTACGAGTGATGCGTGGCGACAATATGCTCAATCAGTCGGCCTAGCGAGGCTTGCGTCCATTCGGTAGATGATGCCGCTTCCGCATTTTCGGCGGAGTTGAGCGCAGCGAGCACCTTGTCAACCTCGAGTTGGCCGGCGGCGCATGCTTCTGCAAGGGGTTTGCGCCCGCCACAGCAGTAGTCGATGCCCAGATCCTCAAAGATGCGAATCGAAGAGGGCTGTTCGAGGGCGATTTCGCGAACGGTCTTTGTAAGGTCAACCATGATTTTCTCCTGAACTCACCTTAAGGAACTCGCGTCTGCGGCGCAGCGACTTTAGTCACTGCGAGCGAAATCGATCTTCGGCGCATAGCCTTGGCAATACGTTAGACTTTTCACCATGGTGAGTGAACGCCTGGATTTGGTAGCAATCCTCGAAAAGACCGCGCTGCTTTCAAGTCTGTCCCGCGCGGAGTTCCAGTCGCTGGCGGCGCGCACGGTTCAAAGGGACTTTAAGAGCGGCGAGCTTCTCTTCTCGGAGGACGAGCCGTGCCACGGGCTACACATCATCGCGCGCGGCAAGGTTCGCATCTTCAAAACATCGGTCAACGGACGCGAACAGGTGCTGGCCATGAACCATGCAGGCGAGTCGGTCGCCGAGCTGCCCGTGTTTGACGGGGGACGCTACCCGGCTTCGGCAATGGCGGTCGAGGATGTGGAGGTTGCGTTTATCTCACGCCAGGATTTTCGAGCATTTTGCATGGAACATCCCGAGGTTGCGCTCAAAATGCTGGCGGTAGTAGGTGCGCGGTTGCGAAGGCTGGTCGGTATCATCGAGGAGCTGTCATTCACCACCATTCGCCAACGCCTCATCTCTCTGCTGCTGCGGCTTGCGGATAGCGAAGGCAAGCAAACACCGCGCGGAATTGAATTCAATTTGCCGGTGAGCCACCAGGAGTTGGCCAGCCAACTCGGTACGGTGCGCGAATTGATCTCGCGCAACCTGATGAGGCTGCAAGCCGAAGGCCTGCTGGATGTGGACGCTCGCCAGATTGTGTTGAGAGACAAGGTGGGCCTGAGCGCGCTGCTCACGGTGTCGTCCTAGCTGCTTAGTGACCGTAATTGTCCGTGTTGGGCACAAGTTGCATGTAGATTTCTCGCGGGATGTTGGTCTGCCAGTGGCCGGTAAGACGCGCCGCGCCGATCAATCCAAAAAACACTAGCGCTAGCACCGCGGCGACTACCTGCGGCTTGAGTGCGCGATGCCGCCATCGAGCTGCAAGGACCTCGGCCCCCGGGCCATCGGAAGTGCGCGATCTGTGCGGCGCGAGCGAGAGTTGCAATGCGCTCTCCGCGGGGCACACTGCAATGCACTCCATGCACCCGGTGCACTCGACCGACCGGATTTGCACTAGGCTTTCCACCGGCAGATGCGATGGGCAGGCCTTGTTGCATTTACCACAGTCAATACAGGCTTGAGCGTCGCGGCGAATTTTGACCGGACTGACAAAGGAAACGATGCCCATCAGCGCTCCGTATGGGCATAGATAGCGGCACCAGGAATTCTGGATAAGAACTGAAAATGCGATAAGCGCCGCGAGCACTGCGATTCCGAGGGGGCCTATGTCACGGAAGAAGTCAAGCATTTTCACGTCTGCCACGATCGCAAACGGCGACGCCAGAAAATCGCCGAGTTCCTGCGCCGTCATGGTGAGAATAATGAAGAGAAAGAAGGCCAGCAGAAGATACTTGATGCTGCGCAGCCCGAGATCGAGCCACAGGGGCACAGAAAAACTACGGCGAAATAGCTTGCGGCCGAGCTTCCACAGATATTCTGAAACCGTGCCGATCGGGCAGAGCCAGGAGCAGAATGACTTCTTTACCAGCAGACTGCACAGAACGAAGACGCAAATCAGAACCATCGCGGACGGATGGATCGCGGGAATATGGTGCGTCACGAGAAAATACCTGAGGTTCATCAGGCCGACGATCGGCAACCAGCCGCCCACTCCCGCAGGCCGCTCGATATAGGGCGAACTGCCCTGGCTCTCAAAATACTGGACCCAGAGTGCAAATCGGACCCCGATATACGCGTTCAGCAGAAGAAAAGCGAACTGCACAGAACGGCGAATCTCTTGTGAGCGATCAGGCGATGATCTGCGCGCCAGGTGTTTCTTCTGCTTTGCGGGGAGGTTGTGGTTTGCTGCAAACTCGGCCGGTTGCGAGGATAAGGTCAACATGGAATCCTTCTCCGCTCAACGATAGCCGGCGCCTGCTGTCCCGAATAGGACTTAAATCACAGCGTTCGCGGCGCACTTTGTGCGAAGGTTACGGGTAACATAAAGCGCATTGGAGATTCATGGCAGCAGAGCAGGCGATCATAAGCAATAGGGGGCAATCACATAAGAGCGCGTGGTTCCTGCCGCGCGAGCACGGAGCTACAGCGATGCTGTTCACGCCTATCGTCTGCGCCGCGATTCTAGCGCGAGAGTGGCGCTGGAGTGAAGGCGCCACTCTCGCGGCTGCATTCGCTGCGTTGGCCGCCAAAGATCCGATGGTCATATTGGCAAGACAGCGATTCATTTGGAAAACGCGGCATCCTGAGACCAAGGCGGCTGCGTGGTGGCTCACCGGCTGGATAGCGATCCTTATCGTGAGCGGGCTTGTACTTGTTTTTTCTTGGCCCCTCAAGGCGGTCCTGGCCATGGGCCTGGGCGTTGCGCTCTTTTCGGCGCTGGCGCTCGGCATCAACATACAGAACCGTCAGCGCTCCACTCTGTTTCAGATCGCCAGCGCGGTGGCTCTGACATCCAGCTCACTGGCCACTTCGCTTTCAGCCTCGGGAACCGTTGCGCCCTGGTGCTGGTGGCTGTGGCTTCTATTGGCATTGCAAGCTACTGCCGGGATCCTCGTAGTTCACGCTCGTCTCGACGCGCGTATCGCGTCGCGTTCGGCCGCGCCCGCAAAGGAGGAGTTCCGTCACGCGGCTCAAATCTCGTTGATTGTGTTGGCCTGCGCCGCGGTTGCCGCCATTGTCCTTAGGCGTCGATGGATCGCATTGGCGCTGCTGGTGGCTGTTCTGGGCTACGGGTACGATCTCCATCGCCAGCGGAATACTGAAGCCCTCCAGATTCCATTCACGAAAGTTGGCCAGCGGGCGCTAGCGCTCTCTTCTCTCTTCGCAAGCCTGCTCACCCTCGGATTGTGGTGAGAAAGCGCGATATTGTGCCTGGATTACCTTGCAAGGGTATCGACGAATCAATGCTGTGTAGTTGACGCATCCAGGGCGAGATCTAGCTCCAGGACATTCACGCGCGGCTCGCCGAAGACACCGAACTGGCGTGGCTGGGTGTGCGATTGCACCAGGGAGCAAACCGTATCCTCTGAAAGATGGCATGCCGTCGCGACTGCAGTAGCGCCTTGATAGTCGCCCACCGGTCAGTTATATCTCAGTAATCAGACCTTGGCTTGCTGGAAAGAATTCGGCCAGTGATCACGAACCCGATCCACCTGGCCGTAAAACCGGCTTGTCGGAGAGGTGGCATCCAATCGACCAGATCAAAATCCGGGATCGCGCTAAATCGCCAAGGCTCAAAATGAGTGGCAGCGTGACGAATTCCGGGATTCCAGGAGAATCACAGGCTATCCAGAAGTTACCCATCGAATAACTGCTCTCGCACGCATCTCATCAACGCAAATGTCCCATTCAATCGGTCTTAGGGCGGCCCGCTCTTTGGTTCTTAACCGATTCTCCCGTGGACTTGGGACGACTGCACCGCCTTCTGCCACTGGGGTCAGCTCCGATTGTTCCTTCAAACTCGGCCCTGATGGATTTCTCAAGCTCCGCCCTAATGGATTTGCTAAGTTCCGCTCGGATGGATTTCTCAAGCCTGGCTCTCATGGATTTCTCAGAGCCAGCCAGCATGACCGCGATGAGCTCGTCGGTGGTTAGATCCCTCACGTCCACGCCTACGAGGTTCGTCGGAGATAGACGTTGCTCTTCTGCAACCTTCTCGCATTCTTGTCGAAGTAATTCGATCGCGAGACGCAGGGCTGGAAGATTACCGGTTAAGGCCTTGTTTACCGCCTGCTTCACGAGCCCGTCTTCCTTCGTAATGACTTTTCGTTTCCCGTTCTCGGTGATCGTCAGGTTTGATTTGAGTTCGCGCATCACCTTCGCGCCGAAATCTGACGGCATTTTCGGCCGCCCTGAAGGGTTCCCCGAAACACCTTTTGGGAATCGCGCGCTTATCGGAGGCTTTCCGTAGCCGACTTGATAGTTATCTGTATCGCTATAGTTGTTCATTTTTTATCTCGCTTTCCTCTCTGAAATGATGGGGCCTAAGCCGCCGTGCGAGCTTCTCTCACCGAGAAGCTTTCTCCCGACTCAACGTGAATTGCATCGCGTTTGGTTCGGCGCTGCCAGCGGCGAATGATGGTGTCGACATAGAGTGGGTCCAGTTCCAGGCCGTAGCAGACGCGACCCGCACGCTCAGCCGCAATGACAGCGGTGCCTGAGCCAAGGAACGGGTCGAGAATCAATTCGCCTCGGCGGGTAGAATCCTCGATCGCATCGGCGATCAGGGAAACTGGTTTCGGCGTCGGATGCAGCGCCAGCAGGTCTCCGTCTGGGCCGGATCGAGAAAACGTATTAGCTGCAGGGTAGTTCCAAACATTTGTGCGGTAACGGCCAAACTTCCCGAGCTGGATGTTGTTGCGATGCGGCGCCTCGCCGTTCTTGAAGAGGAAGATCAGTTCATGTTGACTGCGGTAGAAGCTCCCCATGCCGGCGTTGTTCTTAACCCAAACGCAGAGATTTTTCGGATCCCCGTAGACGAATAGGCCAGCCGCGACGATCTGCCGGATGTGTCGGAAGTCCATGAAGTAGTAGGCGAGTGAACCTTGTTGGCTGCTTAGCATCGATAGCGCCATGACTTTGCCGAGGAATTCGGTAAACTCTCCATCGGTCATCTCCCCGGAGGCCATGGCAAACTCCCGGTGGCGGGTTCTACCGAGACCACTGGCGTGGCCGTCGATGACGACGTTATACGGTGGATCGGTGATGACCAGGTCGGCCTTGGCTCCATTCATAAGCCGGTCATAGTTTTCCAGAACCAGTGAATTAGCGCAGAGGACGCGGTGCTTTCCGAGCTGCCAGAGATCCCCAGTTGCGGATACGGCCGAGGTTTCATTCGCCGGGAGCTGGTTGTCCGGGTCCGGTTCGCTGACGGCTTCAAGTCCGTCAATCAGTACATCGATCTCAGGCGTCTCAAAGCCGGTGACCTCAAGGTCGAAATCAAGCTCTAATTCCGACAGAGCCTTAAGTTGCTCTCCCAGGAGCTGATCATTCCAGGAAGAGTTTTCGGTCAGCCGGTTGTCCGCAATCAAAAATGCTTTGTATTGCGCCTCTGACAGATGGTTCAGCTTGATGCATGGAACAGTCTTCCAGCCCAGTTGCTGAGCGGCGAGTAGCCTGCCATGCCCGGCAACGACGTTCAGCCGATCATCAACAAGGATCGGAACATTGAATCCGAAAGCCTTTATGCTGTGTGCAATTTGGTGCACCTGCTTGTAGGTGTGGACCCGTGGGTTCTGCGGGTTCGGATGTAGAGATGTTACGGGAAGGTAAGTCACTTCCAGCTCTGCTGTGAATGATTGCATTTTTCGTATCTCCTAGTGGTGAGCAGCTCTATCTATACCAAGATCAATGCGGCGACGGGGCAGAATTTTCCGTCGACTTTCCAATGGGCATTCAGGGCGCCGGAATCAGCATTCTGGCGCCGGATTTTTCCTTTGAGAAGTCGCCGTCGACCTCTGCGCGACTCGTCAATCGTTTCAAAGGATTGCGCGCGAAGTGCCACGAAGTGAGTAATCAACTTTTAGTCATTCTCTGCGGCGCACAAACCGTAATTACTATTTTGGTACGCCGAATTCGGGCGCCCGAACTCCTATACGGGTCGACCTTCATTCTGCTGTGCGCGGACCATTCAAACTGACGAGCCATTCGCCGCGCTTCTTCAGTCGACCATTGATTTGTGACCTGGCTATGCCTCAAGTCGCCCTCCCCGTTTCGAACGCCGCGTTCGAACAACTAGATTTTCTCGGTTTGCTTCACACGGCGAGCGTGTCCATGGCTTGAATTGGCCGCAGATTCTCCCGAATCTGGCAGCTTCGCTTGACTCTTTGCCCGGGAAGAGCGGAAATGGACTGCTGGAGAAAGCAGCCATCGTTTGCGCCCAAGAACCGCCCAAAAGATCCCGTTGAATCAGCAGCTTGCGGCCCTGCCAAAGATGGACCGGAAGGCCCTTCAGGCACTCTGGCAGCGGCTCTTCGGCAAACCGCCAAATCCCTCTCTGCGGCGCGAAGTCCTGATTCCGATTCTCGCCTACCGACTGCAGGAAGTTAGTTGTGGCGGGATAAAGGCGTCGGTTGAAAAGCGCCTTTGTGATTTGACCCGTAGCGGCCCGTCCGCCCGCCAGAACAATTCCCTTATTCGCGCCAAGTCTGGAACTCACTTCGTGCGAGAGTGGCAGGGAAAGCTGCACGAAGTCGCCGTCCTGCCTGATGGCTATGAATATAACGACCACACCTATGACAGCCTTTCCGAAATCGCGCGCACCATCACCGGCACCCGATGGTCAGGGCCAGCCTTCTTCGGACTTCGTCCTAGAGCGAAAGAGCGTGCAAGATGACCGCTCGCGTCCAATGCGCAATCTACACACGCAAGTCCTCTGAAGAAGGTCTCGAGCAGGCGTTCAATTCGCTCGACGCGCAACGCGAAGCAGGGCTCGCTTTTATACAGAGTCAGCGCCACGAGGGCTGGCACGCCATCAGCACTCACTACGATGACGGCGGCTTTTCGGGTGGGAACATGGACCGGCCCGCGCTGAAGCGCTTGATGACCGATATCCACGACGGCAAGATCAACACGGTTGTGGTCTATAAAGTAGACCGACTTACCCGATCACTTGCCGACTTCGCCAAGATCATCGAGCAGTTCGATGCCATGCAGGTCAGCTTCGTTTCCGTCACCCAGCAATTCAACACGACATCGTCCATGGGCCGTCTCACCCTCAATGTCCTTCTCTCCTTCGCACAGTTCGAGCGGGAAGTAACAGGAGAGAGGATCCGGGACAAAATCGCCGCTTCGAAAAAGAAGGGAATGTGGATGGGCGGATTCGTCCCGCTCGGCTACGATCTGCGCGACCGCAGGATCTACGTGAACCCGAAGGAAGCTGAGACCGTTCGCACCATCTATTCGAATTATCTCCGCCTCGGCTGCGTGATGGCGCTTAAAGACTATCTTGATCGAAACAGAATATTCAGCAAATCAAGGACAAGCGGTAATGGAGCAAAGACCGGCGGAACAAGCTTCTCCCGCGGCGCCCTGTACAAGATCCTAAAAAATCGCATCTATGCCGGTGAGATCGCACACAAGGGCGGCGTCTTTATTGGGCAGCATGACGCAATCATCAACCGGGAACAATGGGACCAGGTCCAGAAGCTTCTCATCGGGAACCACCAGGGCAAGCGGCGCAAGGCGCGCGTTACAAAGGTGAGCCTGTTCACCGGCATTCTCTTCGATGCAGCGGGTAACCGCTATACACCGACCCACTCCAACAAAGCCGGCCGCCGCTACCGGTACTACACATCTCAGGCTGTCATTCGGAAGGCCGTTCAAACCGAGGAGCCTGCGCGGATCCCCGCCCACGATCTCGAAGCTGCAGTCACCGAGCGCATCCTCGAATTCTTGAAGTCGCCCCGTGGGGTGCTCAAAGCTCTGGGATACCAACGCGACCGGAAGAGCAAATACTCTGAATTGCTCAGGCAGGCTTCGGAAAAGGCCAAGAGCTGGGACGGGATCTCAGCTCAGCACCGAGAGCGTTTCTTGAAAGCGATTCTTGATCGCGTCGTCATTAATTCGGATTCGGTCGAGGTAAAGATGCGCAAAGAGGCCCTCATCCGGCAACTGGCTGGAAAGACCAGTCCCCAATCGGACGAGTGCCGTGAATACATCTCATTGTTTTGCCCGTTTCGCGTTGCAAACCACGGCAAGGCACTCCGCTTGATCGTCGGCAACGATCAGGCCCCATCGCAGGTCAACACCCATGCCATCCTCAAAGCCGTTGCACGAGCGCGCGCCTGGCGGGAACAGCTTATTTCCGGTGAGGCCAATGGGATTGAACACCTGGCCAGCCTGAATCACCTTCACGTGGCGTACGTCAGAAGAATCCTTCCCTTTGCGCGTCTGGGCCCGGCAGCTATCGAGGCCATTTTGAATGAACAAATCGCTCCGGATCTCAGCCTTGATTCGTTGCTCGGCAGAATCCCAATGGCCTGGAAGGAGCAGGCTTGGATAATCGGCCGTGCATAAGAAGCGAACTGATTCCAAGACTGCTCGCATCTCCGCGCGAACGGTTATCGTCCTGCTTGGCATTAAGAATCCCGGGGTTCTTGGCAGTGAGAACGGCGCAGTCATTCGGCGCCAAACTGATCGGCTTTGCCTTATCCGCTCCCATTTCATTCAATGGTTTACTCATGTATCTGCCAATGTTGCTTATTGTTAGCAGGATTGACTTCCAACGCGTCGTGTTATATGATTGATCATAATACACGATGTTTCTGAGTTCACGATATGGTTGTTGGTAGAAATTCTGTGGACGTCGAATACCCTCGCCCTCGACCTTGGGGTCAAGATAGACGACTGGAATTCATTGAGTTTCGCCTGCTTTGGGATGGAAAGATCAATCGCGGTGAACTTGCGGACTACTTCAACGTCTCGATCCAACATGCATCCCTGGATTTCGCACGGTATATGGCGCTAGCCAAAGACAACATGGAATATGACCGCAGCGAAAAAGTCTATCGTGTTACAAAACAGTTCGCACCCTTGTTCATCGCACCCGACACCCAAACCTATCTCAACGAACTTTCGGGGTTGGCTACGGGAACGATCTCGCCATCGATCAGTTTTGTGGGAGTTCGGCCGCCCTGCGACGTTGTATCTCTGCCGGTCCGGCGCGTCCGCATGGAATCGCTATTGCCGCTTTTGTGGGCGATACGTGATGGAACTGAGATCGAGATCACGTACCAGCCGATGCGCAGTCCAGATCCGACGCGTGAATGGATTGCTCCACATTCGCTAGCCTTCGATGGTACACGTTGGCACGCGCGCGCGTGGTGTCATAGGTCTTCTCAATTTCGCGACTTCGTCTTGACGCGTTTCCAAACTATTCATGGGCAACGCACCGGGAGCGTAAATGCGCACGACGATGTGGAGTGGCAAACTTATTTTGTAGTTGAGATCGAGCCTAATCCAAATTTGACAATTAGCCAAAGAGAAACCGTCATTGATGACTTTGGCATGGTGGATGGAAGGCTATCCAAAACGATCCGCCGCGCCTTGGTTCCCTATTTTGTCCGACATCTGCGCATCAATGAACCACAGGAGGCTCAGCCGATCGTTTGGGCCAATCGAAGGCAATTCGAAGAGCTGAAACGCAACCAATGAAAACCGGAAAAGGAGCACCCTAATGCCTGAAACAGAAAAGTCACTCCATCCCTTCTTTGTGGATGCCAAACGCTACGAAACTGCCAAGACCGCACTCACTGGGGCCGAAATCAAAGCGATAGCCAACGTTACTCCAAACTATCAGCTTTTTCTTGAAGAGGAGGGAGATAAGCCTGACAGGGGTATCGGCGACGGTGAAGCTGTCAGTATTCACGAACGTGTGAAGCATTTCTTCGCTGTCCCACCAGCGACGTTCGGTGTCCGATGATCAGCGAACAGTTTTTGGAACTTCAAACCTATCTGCAGGAGTTTAAGAATCAGGGTGCCGAAATTCAGCGCCGTGCGGATGGCTCTTATCTCATCACCATCAAAGGGGTCGACCTGCCAGCGGGCTGGAACTCGCGAAAAGTTGACGTCTTCTTCGTGGCGCCTCCCGGTTATCCCGCGGCGAAGCCGGACTGCTTCTGGGTCTCACCACCTCTACGCCTCTCCAATGGCGCGATTCCGCAGAGCGCGAACGAGGGAACTCAGTTGCCTTACGATCAAACTCCCGGGCGGCGTCTGACTTGGTTTTCTTGGCACCTACAGACGTGGGATCCGAACCGCAGCCGGCTTGAGAATTTTTATAGGTCAATCATTCGGCGATTGGATCCACCACGATGATCGAGCTTAGGATTCAAGATGGTGACGTTAGCCGAATTATCGGCGAACTCGTAGGCAGGGAGACCGAGCGATGCGCCATCCTACTTGCATCCCACGTGGTTTTGTCTCGCGACCTTGAGCGTTTGATCGTTACTCGCATAGAGTATCCGGACGACGATAGCTATTCAGACCGCAGCCCAATGAGTGCGGAACTGAAACCGGAATATGTTGCCCGCATCGGGAAAGTGGCAGCACGCGAGAATCTTTCCGTTGTATTCGTCCACTCACATCCCGGATCTTCGCCACCGGAGTTCTCTCGGACAGATGACCAAGGCGAGATTCGTCTTGCAAAATTCCTATCAGCACGCGCGCCAAATACGAAGCACGCCTCCCTAGTCGTTAGCGCTGGAGGGTGGCAAGCAAGATGCTTGGGCACAAAGAACCCGCTGCGTATTATTTCCGTAGGCCTTCAGCTGCAGGTTTTATTCGACCCTTACCAAGCTCGAGGACCTTCTTCTCTGAAGTTCGACCGTCAGGTCCGCGCATTGGGCGCGGCCGGACAGGAGCATCTTGAATCGTTGACTGTGGCTATAGTCGGGTTGGGTGGCACCGGCTCGATCGCTGCCGAACAGCTCGCCTATTTGGGTGTGCGCAAATTCATTCTCGTCGATCCAGATCGAATCGATTTGACGAATCTGAACCGCGTGGTTGGCGCCTGCGCGAAGGATGTTGGCCATCTCAAGACGGACGTAGCGGCGGACCTGATAGCCCGGATCGCATCCGATGCGGTGTTGTACCGGATCGTGGGCGATGTGACCAGGACGCGATTCGCTCGGGAACTGTGTGGAGCAGACTTCATCTTCTCCTGCACCGATTCGCACGGCAGTCGTGCCGTCATTCAACAGATCGCCTATCAATACCTCATTCCGTGCATCGACATGGGTTCCGTCATCTCAGCAAGCAACGCTCAAATCACAGGTATCCATGGCCGTGTGCAAGCGATTGCACCGGGGCTGCCATGCTTTACTTGCTGTGAGTTGTTGGATTCCGAGGAAGTCCGGCGAGATATGATGAACGCCGAAGAACGCCAGCGGGACATCTATATCCAAGGCGCAAATGAACCTGCACCGGCAGTCATTTCGATCAATGGAACCGTGACTTCGATCGCGATGACGATGTTTCTCGCCATGACGGTCGGTGTTCCGAGCGACGGCCGACACATCCTCTACAACGCGCGGACTCCATCGCTACGAGTTGTATCCTTCACGAGAAATCCAAATTGCTATATTTGCTCTCCGCGAGGCGTCCTCGCAAGAGGAGATGCGCAACTCCTGTTCACGAGGGACGACTGAAATGGCCATACGCGAATTCTCGCCGGACGGTACGCCGCGCGCGAAAATCGCGTTCGTCGGCGGCTTGCCACAAGCGAAGGAGTTAGACTGGTTTAAAAAAAGGAACTTTGAGTGCGAGCCATGCACTCCGGAAGACCTTTGCCGCGCGGAATATGCTGTCCAATTGGACGCGGTGATTTGGAGCCAGGACCCGAAAAAGCTCAATAAGCTACCTCGGGAACTGAGTGTGGTTGCCGCTAGGCTGCTCAACCATGACGTGCGTGTCTACATCCGTCTCGCGGGAGCCCGTGACCTGGTCGTGAATACGTTACTGAAAGACTCGATTCCCGTGGCAAATCTTACACGAGAACAATGGGAGTCGACACCCATAGATCGTCGTGACAGAGAGGATGGCTTTTTGATGCCCTGCGTCTATATCTTCGAATCGGCATCATCTTGGCCTGATATTGCAACTATGGTCTGTGATCGCCCCGCTGGTCCGCCACGCAATTCTGGTTTGAAGATTGAGAATAGAGCCCTTCTGCGCGGATTGGGAGTTGACGGGCACGAAGAGCGCGTTCTCCTGCTCCAACGAGCTTTCTGGAATTGCTCCGACCTTCAGCTGACATTGCTAGAAGGCGGAATCTCCGGTGCGCCCGTCTTTAAGGTGTACGCGTCATTACAAGCAGGATTGGTACCGCGAGATGTGACGGGGGCTGCTCACCCACATCTATATTTTGTAAAAATCGGCCCTCGCAAGAAAATCGTCGAAGAATACGACAAATACATGTGGCAGATATCTGACTATGTGCCATTTCATCTTCGGCCGAGATTGCGCCTGGACCGCTGCAATCTCGGATCGACACAGGGGATTCTTGTAGGCGATTTCGTAGAAGGCACAGAGTCGCTGATCGAGTGCGCGCGAGGAGCACGCTGCGGGCATGCTATCTCTAATTTATTCGACAAAACGCTCGGAGGATGGCGCAAACAGAAGTTTCCTGACGCGAGTCGACCGCTGAGCGCATATTTCGAAACGAGATGGAACGCCGAGGGATCGGATGTCCTTATCGAAGTACCTCCACCGCGAGAAGGAATCGTTCGTAGTCTTGGTGGAGATATCGACATTCTTTCGCTGAAGATGATCTTTGAAAAACACGGAGATACCTCCCCACTGATTGCGCCGGCGCATGGAGATATGCATGCGAAGAACGTGCTTGTGCGCCATGGAGATGCCATCCTCATAGATTTTGAGAAATCGGAGGCGAATTTTCCTCTCACTTACGACCCAGCGTCTCTAGAGGCAGGACTTTTGGTCGAGGGCTTCATTGAAGATCTCCAGAAGAGAAGGCTTACTCCGCGCGGCCTTGTCAAATTGATTGAACCGCTTTATGCGCGATCAGCGCTTCAAGGGAATGGCACGACACGTTGCCGCCGAGGAGACCCGGCGGAGTGGTACTACGACGCAGTCAACCAAATCCGGACACTGAGTCGGGATGCGGAAAATGCGCCTGGTCAATACGCATTGACGCTCGCTCTGTGTCTTATTCGCAAAGGTTGCAATGCACACGCGAATTTTGGGAAAGGAGCGCCAAACACATCGCGCGCGATTGCGTTCTTCTTTGGCCAGAAGATATTGCGTGAGTGGGTTAAAAAGACCACTCCCTCAAAGCAAGCAAAATGATAAAAATCCTTGCGATCAAAGCGAGAGTGAAGTCGCGCGCAGATGCGAGCGCGCACTTGGAACGCCCCGGAGACGCGGTCATCGTCGATCGGCAGGGGCCGCGCTGGTTGATCCTGCGTTGCCCTTGTGGTTGCGGCGCAGATGTGCCTGTGAATCTTGATCAGCGCGCAGGCCCTGCTTGGCGTCTATATGAATCACGCAAGGGAACGAGTGTTTACCCATCAGTATGGCGCGACACCGACTGCGAAAGTCATTTCATCATATGGCGTGACAATATTTATCTGCTTGGACCGCGGTATGGTGAGTCGTGGATGGACGAGATCGAGGAAGGCGAGAACCGGCTTCTTGAGCGAGTCTTCGAAGCGCTGTCTGACCGTGAACAATCGGCCGAAGAAATTTCTGATCAAATCCCTGGGAGTGAGCCCTGGGACGTTCTTTATTGCTGTCGAAGACTTTGCCGGTTGGGCAAGGCCGTTGAGGGGCATTGGCATGCAAGGGGACGGTTTCGGCGGCGATAAAAGGAGAGCGTTTGTTCGGTTATCAGAGGCTAAATCTCGCCGCAGAGAACAGCTTCGAAACTCTTTCTGTGCGGGTCATTGATCGAAAAGGATCCGCCCGATTCGAATTCAGAGAATCGCGGGGAATTTTCGGGATGTTGAAGCAGACAGAGAATTCTCTCCGGTATCACTTACGCACAAAGATCCAAGAATTCGGCCGGAAATGCGAGTCTAGCTGAAAATCAAACGATAAGCTACAGATTATAAAGACTCTATGGCGGGCAATGAGACATTCGAACTGTCGGTAGTGTTTTTCCTGCCGTTTGCTTTACAGAATTCGGCGGTCAGATTGAGCTTGGTGTCCCCGACTTGCACAACTCTGAGCAGGCCCACAGTCGGGGCTCCGTTTGACAAATACGACGCGAGCATCGGCGGTGGTTCGATTTCTGACTGCAAGCCGACTTATCGGGATTGATCTCGGATCGCTGTGTATTCACTCCTGGCCTCCATCAGCACCGGAACATTTGCATCTGCATCCTTCCAAAGTATGAGGAAATCTTCATATGCTGCCATCGCCTTCGCGTTATTTCCGGACAGCCTGTATGCCCGGCCAAGCTCTAGATGAGTGAGCGCAGCGACGGGATCGGTGAATACGATGCCCGGATGAGCGAGTACCTTCTGAAATTCCGCAACAGAATCTGAAGCCTGATGGCCGGCGAGATAGACCTCGCCGCGCAGATACACCGGATAAAGACTTCCAAAGAAGGCCCACGCACTCCCCGGAACGCCCAATTCGAACGGTGCGGCGGATTGCAGCAGGTCCAACGCCTTTGCCGGGTCCTTGTCATGCATGGCTTCGAGCGCTCGCAGCTCTGGCAGGTAAATTATTCGAACGAACGTATCCTGGGGGAATCGCTTTTCCAGATGGATTGCGAGATTCCGAGAATCCGGGAAATCTCCCGAGAGAGCATAAGCGAGGGCAGCGCCCCATTCCACGTCCCGGCCATGAGAGAGAGCAAGGGCCGCCCGCGCGTTTTGCTTAGCCTCCGGCGCTTCTCCATAGAATGCTTCGCGCACGGCTATTCCGGCCCTGTACATCGCGGCCCTCTCCGGCTGGTTGGCCTGCAAGGCCAGTTGCGCAGCACGGCTCGACATCCTCTGTGCCAGTTTCAAATGACCTGATAAAGCCAACACCGTAGCCTGTTCGTATGTAAGCCAGTCTTCCGCTTCGGACTGCCCCTGGGCTCGCGCAGCGGCCTCTTCCATGGCCGCCTTGTCTCCCTTCAGGAAGGCGATGTAGTAGCGCATGACCAGCATCTCGGGCATTTCGAGTTTGCGGTCCGCGGCTCGTTGCAGCGTTTGCTCCGCTTGGTCGAGCCGGTCCGACAACACATAGGCCCATGCGAGGTTGTTATATCCGGGCGTGAAATCGGGATCGAGAGCGATCGCTTGCGAGGCTTCCTGAATCGAATCGTCATACTTGCCGAGTTCCTGGTCAGTCCATGTCAGTTCCGCGTGAGGCACCATGTCGCGCGGATACGTTAAAACCCATAATCGGCAGATCTCCTGCGCTTTTTCCAGGTCTCCCGCGACGCCATCCTGGTAATTCACTTCAATGAAAAAGCGTTCGCGGTCACTGGCGCGATTGCGCAGTTGATATGCCCTGCTCGTGCTCTGCTGCGAAAGCACAGGCTCCCAGATGTCGGCGTAAAGCCGCCCCTGAAGCGAATAGGCCATCGCGAAATCGGGATCGATCTGGATGGCGCGCTGCAGCAGCAGGATTGCCTGCTGAGGATTCGAAGATTTGACCTGCCAGGCGGCGCTGTATGCTTTCAGGGCTTCGAGCGAGGGAGTGCTAGCCTCAGCGAGCGGAGTCGCATGCCGCTGAATGGTGGCCAGCGATTCACCGGCGCGGGAACGGAATTTGCCGGCGATTTGAGTGAGGGCGCCGAGGACGTCCTCTTCTCTTGCGACCTGCACCTGCTCGTCATCCAGTGCTTCGCCGGTAGAGCAATCCGCGGCGTGGAGGCCAAGCACATAGCGGGTACCGATCCGGGCAATCGAGCCCTCGATCACCGCGGCGCTGCCGAGCCGCTCGCAAACCTGCTGCGCGGTTTTCGGCGTTAAGCGCGCATCCTCGGGCTGTCCCATCAGCGTGAGCGTATGGCGGATTCGTTCTTCCGGAACCAAGCTCAGGTATGGCGACTGTTCCAATTGCACCGCCAAGCCCTGCCTGAGCGTGTCATCAAAAACCCTATCGCCTGTTGAATTCGCAAACTCCGCCAGCACGACCGTGTCCTTTGCGCTCAACACAGGGCGATGCCAAAAAAATCGCCATGCACCCACTGCGGCGGCAACCCCCAGCACCGCCGCCAACGCAATTGCCCACCTCGGCGGCCGCTTCTCAGTGACCTGCACCTCTACCTTCTGGTGCTTTGCGGCGACCAAGCTGAATTCCTGGTTTGGCACCAGCCGAACATTTTCCGCCAGCCGGTAGCCTGTGCCAGGAACAGTGAGTATGTACCTGTGATCCTGCGGGATCTCACCGAGCGCCTTGCGCAGCATAAATATGGTGCGGCTCAGGTTGGCTTCTTCCACAAACGTGCCGGGCCACACTGTCTTCAGCAGGTCGTCCTTGGTCACGACTTCCTGACCGTGCCGCACCAGCACAAGCAGAATCTGGAACGTCTTTGGAGTCAGCGCTACCGGCTCGCCCGCGCGCAACAGAGTCTCCTTCTCGGCATCCACCCGAAAAGGGCCAAACTCGTACAGCTCCTTGAGCCTTGGGGTCTCAGCCAAGAAACTCCACCAGCCCTTTCTGTGCGCTGTGCAAGCCAATGTAGCACGAAACCGAGGCTGGCCCTAATCAATCGGGCCTCGTTGCATCCCTGCAAATCGCTCATTTTTGTTCACTTACGGAACTTGGAGAAATTGTCAGAAGTTTTCAGGCCGTACGGAAGGACTTCCCCCCGCAACCGCGCGCAATCTGCACTTGTTTCAGCCCGGTGAACGCACTGAAACGAGGACGCAGTGACAATGCAGACAAAGATCACCATCGAAACCGACTCCCTCCTGTTGCTCCGTGGTCGCAATGCTACCCGTGCGCATTGCCCTCTTTGCAACGCCGAGTCCGAAATGATCGTGCTCGGAAACCTTCAGGTTGTCTCCAACCTCGACCGCCCCAGTCTCGAAGAGTGGATTAACTCCGGCGAACTGCACCGGCTGCAGTGTGACGATGGCTCGCCTTTGATCTGTCTCAATTCACTGCTTACACGCATACGAAACACCACAACCCTCTAACCCGAATTTCAAAAGGAGATCGAATATGTCACACAAAGCTTTCACATTCATAGCCGCAGCCAGTCTCTTTATGCTACTGGCAATGCCATCACGCATCGCAGCGCAGGAGACTGCCCAATACACAGTGCTCCATACGTTTAGAGGCGCCGACGGGTCAACCCCCTACGGAAGCGTCATCAGCGACTCGAACGGCAATCTCTACGGCACCACGCTTGGGGGCGGCAACACCGCCAACACGCCCTGCCAGAACAACCCATTCGGCCCCGACGGCTGCGGAGTCGTCTATAAAATCGACCGCGACGGCGGCGAAGCCGTCCTGTATCGGTTCAAAGGCGGCCCTGACGGAGCCTTTCCATCGAGCGAGTTGCTTCTCGACAGCGCCGGCAATCTCTACGGCACGGCTCGCGGCGGCGGGATCCTCACAACCGATTCGCCATGCTCATTTATTTCGGGATGCGGGGTTGTATTCAAGCTCGACCGCGACCTCAACGAGTCCATCCTCTACTCCTTCAAGGGAGGATCGGATGGCTTCGGCGTCTCCTCCGGCCTCACTCGAGATGAAGCAGGCAATCTCTATGGAACTACGGTCGGAGGGGGCATCTCAAACCCAGCCTGCACTGGAGACGGGCCTCCCGGAAGCTGCGGCGTTGTCTACAAAGTGGACCCCAAAGGCAACGAGACCGCGCTCCACGCCTTCACCGGAGGCTCAGACGGATACGGCCCCTTCGGCAGCCTCTTGCGTGACTGGCAAGGGAACCTGTTCGGTGTTGCCTCCAATGGCGGTGACATATCAAGCCCCTTCTGCAACGGCACAGTTTTGGCTCTCTCCGGCGCGCTCGGTTGCGGAACCGTCTTTAAGATCGATCTCGCCGGCGGCTTCTCCGTCATTCACACCTTCCAGGGAAAAGACGGCGGCCCATTCCCCGACGGCTGGCTCGCCGCAGACTACTGGGGCAACATCTACGGCATCACCGGCAATGGCGGCAGTGCGGTCAGCAGCACCAATCTCGGTGACGGAACCATCTTCAAAATCGGCGGCGGCGGTGAAGAATCCGTTCTTTACAATTTCCCCGGAGGCGCAGATGGGTTCACTTCCCTCGGCAGCGTTATCCTCGACGGCCTTGGCAATCTCTACGGTGCAACGTACTTTGGCGGCGACACCACCGATCCCGCCTGCAGCGCAGTCGGCGGCTGCGGCGTCGTCTTTCGGCTCGATCCCCAGGGCCACTACACCGTTCTGCACACCTTCAAAGGCGCTGACGGAGCCAACCCCGAGGCCAGCTTGTATATGGACCAGCACGGAGACATCTACGGCACAACAACCGCCGGAGGAGACCCCACCTGCAATTGCGGCGTAGTCTTCAAAATCACGCCGGGACACAACTAAGGTAAACACTAAGCTCCGGCCGTCACGATTTCTGAAAACCGGGTTCCCACCTCCTCAACGATTCACACTGGCGGGGTGGGACTTCCCCGGAGTCTTGCTCTAATCGCGCAGAACCCTGACGGCGTGGATTCACAATCGCTCGCCGCGTTCTACCTCGGGATAGGTACTGATAAACGCCGATATCGCCAGCGATCGTGGTATTGGTGGGCTGCCACCACGAAATGCCGCGGAGAAGTCCTAGACGCGGAATCCTCGACGGGTTATCCGCGAACAACGACACACAGTTTGATCGACGTATTTTGCGATTCCCTCTGCTCGTGAATGAACCTCAACGATCGAAGAACACGAAAAGGTACTCAGGAATTCCATTGCGGAGAATTTGCAGGTTTTCTCGAAGCTATCAGGAGTGGAGAATTGCTCTCCGGTGACGTTTCGGAGCAAAAATTGCCGAGTTGGCCGGAAACGTAGGAATCCTCCAGCGCTTCTCTGTAAGTTGTTGATTCTATTGACTCTATGGCGGAGAGAGGGGGATTCGAACTTGAGTCCGTTTTGCGGGCGTGAGCAAAGCGTGAGCCCGCTGGCGAAATCCTGAGCGGAGTCGAAGGACCTTCAAACATGGCGGAGAGAGGGGGATTCGAACCCCCGGTACAGCTTTTGACCGTACAACGGTTTAGCAAACCGCCGCCTTCAGCCACTCGGCCATCTCTCCGGCCCTCAGTGGATTATACCGGAACCCGCATTCGCCACGCTTTCCCTTTCGCGCGTGCCCGGTTACAGTCTTCTGTATGCGTGCCATCTTTGACTTTGCTCCCAAGAAGCTGCTTCTCCTGCCTCTTATCGCCGCCACATTTTTTATGGTCTCCGGTGGCCCTTATGGCATGGAAGATGTGTTGGGCGGCGCGGGTTATGGATGGGCGATCGCCATCCTGCTAGTTCTGCCCCTCATCTGGAGCCTTCCCACCGCACTCATGATTGGCGAGCTCGCTGCTGCCATTCCTCATGAAGGCGGCTTCTACATCTGGGTCCGCCGCGGCCTCGGGTCCTTCTGGGGCTACCAGGAAGGCTGGCTCTCGCTCTCGGCCAGCATCTTTGACATGGCTCTTTATCCCAGCATCTTCGTCCTCTATCTGGGAAAATTCAGTTCTCCGCTCACCACGCCTCCACGCGATTACATCTGGTCGCTCGCCGTCGTTATTCTCTGTTGCGCGTGGAACCTGCGGGGTGCGCCCCGCGTCGGCACGGACTCGGTTTGGATGTCCGTGCTTCTCCTCTTGCCCTTCGTGGTCTTTATTATTCTCGGCTTCTGGCGCGGCCTCACCATTCATCCCGCCATCCAGTGGGGTCGGCCAGCTTCTTCACCCGGCGCCGATGCCGGCCTCTCCACCGCAATCCTCGTGGGCTTGTGGAATTACATGGGCTGGGACAATGCCTCCACCGTTGCCCGCGACGTCGATCATCCGCAGCGCAACTACCCGCGCGCCATCATCGGCGCTGCCATCGTCACCACTGTCACTTACGTTCTGCCGCTTGCCGCAATGGCCGTAGGAGGTCTTTCGCCCGATGGATTCACAACCGGTTCGTGGGCTATCGCCGGCGGCCAGCTCGGCGGCTCTTTTCTTTCCACCGCCGTCGTTGCCGGCGGCGTCATCTGCGGCATCGGCATGTTCAACGCGCTCATGATGAGCTACACTCGCCTGCCCATCGCCATGGCCGCCGATGGCATGTTGCCCCGGATTTTCGAGCGCCGCAACAGCCGCGGCGTTCCCTGGGTCAGCGTCCTCTTTTGCGGACTCGGCTGGGCGCTCGCTCTCAGCCTGCCCTTCGAGAAGCTCATCTCCATCGATCTCATTCTCTACGGCACCAGCCTTATCCTCGAGTTCCTTGCCCTCATCGCCCTTCGCATTCGCGAACCCGCACTTCCTCGCCCCTTCCGGGCCGGCAACTTTGTTTTCGCCTGCCTGCTCGCCGTCGGCCCCACGGTCCTCATCGCCTACGCGCTCTACGCCTCGCGCGCGGAGAAGCTCGGCGATCCGGGCACCGCCCTCGCCAACGTCTCATCTCTTCTTTTTGCTTGCGGGATTGCCCTTCTCGGGCCGCTGCTGTACTTTTTTACCGCTCGTCCGCTTGCTCGCCGCCGCGCCCGCCAGGCTGCACTGGTCTCCAGTCCCTGATCCCTGGGCCTGTGTATCTCTAAGTTCCTTGGTGCGTATCTTTCTAAACGGCGACCTTTTTCTTTCCCTCGTGGTGCTTCGCCTTGTTCAGCTCAAACTGCTTGATCGTGTGCATCACGCGGTCCCGAGCATAGGCAGCGTCGCGCCATCCCTTCATCTCCACGCGCTTCCCCTCCAGATCCTTGTAAATCGAGAAAAAGTGCGTAATCTCCTTCAGCATGTGCGGATAGATATCCGTGTAATTCCAGATATTTGCGAAGCGTGGATTGTTCTTTCCCACCGCCAGAACCTTCTCGTCCAGGATCCCCTGATCCAGCATCTCGAGCAGTCCGATCGGCCGTACCTCTTGCACGCATCCTGGGAAACTCGGCCCCGGCACCAGCACAAGCACATCCAGCGGATCGCCGTCGTCGCTCAACGTCGATGGAATGAATCCATAGTCGCCCGGATAGTGCACGGGCGAGTGCAGATTCCTGTCCAGCTTGAACACGTGCAGCTGCTTGTCATACTCAAACTTCTGAGTGCCATCCAGGGGAATCTCGATCACCACTCGAAAGACCTCAGGGGCCCGGTCGCCCACGGGCAGTTCCAGATAATTCACCATTGTGCTCAACCTCTCTTTGGGAAAAATGCAAATGAAGATTCTATTCCTGGCCGCGAGAAACTGAGAACTCGGCCCACCACGAGCCAGGCCGACAGCTAAGAGCTAGGAGCTAATGGCTGCTCTTCTATAATCAGGGATCATGAAGGCGCATGTCTATGTCACGCTGAAGACATCGGTCCTCGATCCCCAGGGCCAGACCATCCACAACGCTCTCCGCAAGATCGGTTTTGCCGATGTCACCGCAGTTCGCCAGGGCAAATACTTCGCCCTTTCGCTTGCCGACGGTCTCAAGTCCGACGCTGCCCGCTCAGAAGTCGAGCGCATCGCTCGCGAGGTCCTCACCAACCCAGTCATTGAGGAATACACCTACCGCATCGAGGAGTAGCTGACCCCTCGATCGGACATATTCCGTGATTCCGAATTCCAGATTGGCTGTTGCGCGTTGGCTACCCAATGCCCGATTTGCCTCCTTGGTTGCCTCGCAGCGAGAAAATTTCGGTAAAGTTTACATTCCGATTGAGAAATTACACGGTTTAGCGAGGCAAGCGAATCTCTGCTTTCCCTTTGCCCTTTTGTTTTCCACAACTTAATGTCACCCACATGAGCGACATACGAATTGAGGGGCTTCCTTCGCATCAATGGCAAAGCGATTGCTCCACTCTACCGTAGGACTCCTGTCTAAGGTTCTCAGAAGACAGGATTTCGGGCGCAATCCCCCATTCAGCGCCGCAAAGGGGGTTCAATGGCTAATCCGCAGTTCGTGAATCTAAAGCTGGCAGCTGCCGCGCCTTCGCTGCTTGGGTCCTCTTTTCCAACAAGGACCTACCCTCAGTCGGTGCCCCTCGGGCCTCCCGGCGTACCCCAGGCAGAGTGGGCCGCCGAGGCCATCTCGAACCTCAGGCACGTTGTCGCCGGCATTAGCTTTGCGCTCCTCATTGAGGGTGCGGGTGCGGTGGCAATCTTTGCCACTTGGAGCCTCTGGCATCTTCGCTAGCCAAGTGGATTCCATCTCTAAACTGCCATCCCGCGACTCCGTGTCCGTAGTCCCTGTGCCCTTGGTGCGTTGGTCCCTGCCGTTACCCATCCACCGGATACTGTAAATCGAAAGGAAAGACGATTTCTGCCTCGGTCTCGACTGGCTTGCCGTTCACCGTCGTCGGCTGAAAACGCCACGTCTTCACGGTATCCAGAACAATCTGGTCCAGCCGATTCCCCAATCCCTTTACGAGTGTCTCGCTCACCACGGCGCCTTCTTCGTCCACCTTAACGTCCACCACTATCTTCTTTTCGGCCGCAGGCAAAAGCGCGCCGTCAGTCACCGTTGGCTTCGGCGCGAAGACCGGAAATGCAGGCCGCGCATCTTCGTTGTCGCTCCCGTTTCCATTCGCAGCGATGCCTCGCCCTTCGCCAGCATGCGGCGCAGCCGGCCGGCCGCCTCCTGCATCGTTTCGTGGGCGTAATTGCCTCATGACCAGGGTTGGCGCCACAGCAGCGTCCGCGTACCGTTCCGGCTTGTTCGTATCCGTCGCGGTCAGCCTCGTTGGCAGCGGAATCTCCACGGCGTGTGAGCCGCCGGCGTCTTCAATTCCAGCAATGGTCAGGCTCTCGGGCCGCGCTATCACTCGGGATTGCGCAATCATTCCGGCCCAGATCGCAGCCAGAACGCATCCGTGAACGGCGAGTGAAAACACGACCATTCGCAGTTCGCGCGCGGTGCCATTTCTTCCAACGCTCAATTCGGCCTCCTCAAACCCCGGGGAACGAGCAATCGGTGCAACTATCTTCGCACAGCGAAGATTCCTTCTATAATCGACCTCTCTCCCGGTGGTAGCCGGACCGGAGTAAAACTGAATGACTACCGCGACACTCCAGCCCGCTGATCGATCGAATCTCGCCGAATCCCTGCGCGGGTTTCACACTGAGACGGGCCGCTCGCTGCTCGATCTGGTCGATGAATCGCCGGTCCTGCTGGTCTTCCTTCGCCACTTTGCGTGCGCCTTTTGTGCGCAAACGCTGGACCGCGTATCTCAGATCCGTCCACAGATCGAGGCCAAAGGTGTGCGCCCTGTTTTTGTGCATCTCGGCTCTTCGGAACGGGCCAAGCCTTACTTCGACTACTACAACTTGTCTGACATTGAAAGGATCAGCAATCCCGAGGCGACGCTCTATCAGCTCCCCGCCTTCCGTTTGACGCGCACCAACCCTTATCTGCACTTTTTCAATCCGACAGTATGGAGAGGCTGGCTCCGGGGCGCGATGTTCAAGTATGGAATCGGCCTGATCAAGGAGGACGCAGACCAGATGCCGGGCGTGTTCTTTCTCAAAGACCGGAGAATTGTGCGCGCCTTTCGCCATCGGACGATTGCCGACGAGCCTGATTACCTGAAGCTGGTTGGTGAGGGATAAGCCGAGAAACTGAACAAGCCGCTGCACACTCCGGTCCGCCGAATTTCAGTGGGACCCGGGCACGGGGGGCGCTGCGGGCAGTTGAAAAACCTGGATGGCGCCCGCGTTGAGGATGGCAACGCGCTGCCCTGAAGGCGATATCGCAACATTGCCACCTCCGTCGAGAATCGGCGTGAGCGGAGCCTCCAGCACTACGTTGCCGTTAGCCGCATCGAATACCTTGACCACCTGGCCTTCCAGATCCCCACCGCCGATCATCCGCTTATATTTGTCGGCTGAGCGCTTCAGGAGCAGCGTCTCCCGCGCCACGCGTGAACTGTTTGACGCCGTTACCAGCAACGGAAACATCGCATTCGACCCGATCCTCTTCTCCCACAACGAAAGTCCGTAGCTCAACATTGCCCTGAGCTTCCATCCGTTATCCGGATCGCACGTGGCCAGCAGCAATTCAGAGTCGGAGACGAAGTTGTACGTCAGTGGGCACGTCGAATCGAGACGGGTCAGAAATCGGGTTGCGCCGGAAAAATCGTGGAAGTTCAGAAGCCAATGAATGCCGCCATATTGAAATTTCTCAAGGTAGCCTTCAGAATTCATGGGCCAATCAGAGGTCTGATCCGCCCACGGCTCTCGACTCTCATGCGTCACCTCGCCTGTCGCCATCTTCTGAGTGCGGATCACAAGAACACTTTGCTGGCCGAGCTTCTGTCCATCTGTTGTCGCGGCGGCCTGATCCGCAACAGGCGGCCCCGGCTGGCCCACCTTATCCACTGCAGTTGCGGGCTCCACGGAGTTGGTGATCATCACTTGTTGCCTGGGATCCATCTCGATCCAGAGCAGCCGGCCCGGCAGACGCAGGTAGGTTTTCATCTGCAACTTGGCATCGCCTTCATCCAGACCATCAGGTACGCGCAGAAGAAAATGTCCGTCGTTGAGCATCCACAAATAGCGCGAACGGTCGGGCACGGTCCAAGTCGCTCGGGCTTCGACATTGCCACTTGGAAGCGACAGCAACAGCGCTTGAATCTGTTGCCTCTTGTCATCTGAATTGTCGCCGGCATCGCGCTCCAATAGCCCCGACACCCGAAACGTGAACAGAATCCGGTCTTCGTCAAGGAAATCGAGGCTAACCAAGCTCTGGCGGCGCAGTAGATAGTTTTCGCCTGGAACGGAAAAACCGAGCGGCCCAGCAGGAATCGTGATAGCGGGTGCCAGGCTGGGGCGCCCTGGGTATCGGTCGACCATGTTTGGCAGCGGGCCCACGCCTGATGGCAGCGGAGGAAGCGGAATGGTGGGTTGCGCAAGCGCGGTCGCTGCCGCGGCAAGCAGGACAAAACCCGCCAAACCTGACGAAATGCGGATTGTTTGGAAGATGAATGCAGCCCTCATGATGGAATTGCGCACGCGAACGGGCAGGCGCCGTAAGGATAGTTATACGCTCGAAAAGTGGGCATCTGGCTAAGCCATTCTCTTCAACCGCGACAACGATCTGCAACTGGTCTCGTCCTGTTCCAGGGCTTGTGTCTCAGGACGGGAATCGTTCTCGATCGATTCAACAATGCATCCGCGCTCTCAACGGAAAGGGTCAACTAACCCCTTTGAGGAAGGGTGCGCCGCGCGCGGTTCGCTTAGAATCGAACTATGTGCGGGATCGTTGGCTACGTAGGCAAGAAGAAGGTCGTTCCAGTGATCATCGAGGGGCTAAGGCGCCTCGAATATAGGGGTTACGACTCGGCAGGCATCGCCGTGGGTCATCCGGGCGGCAAGACGCTTGAGCTCCGGCGGGCGGCCGGCAAGCTGGGAAATCTGGAAGAGGTGCTGCGCGAGCATCCGCTCGATGGCACATTCGGTATCGGCCACACGCGCTGGGCCACGCACGGTCGGCCAACCGAAGAGAACGCGCACCCGCATCGCGACTGCACCGGCAGCATCGTGGTGGTTCACAACGGCATCGTCGAAAATTATCTTGAACTGAAACGCGAGCTGACCGCGCAGGGCCATAAATTCGTAACGGAAACCGACACCGAGATCATCGCGCACTTGATCGAGCAAGTGCAGAAGGATGCTGAAGCTGCAGGAAAGCCCGTTCCACTCGAAGCCGCGGTGCGCTCGGCGGTCAAGCGGTTGACGGGCGCCTTTGCTCTCGGCGTGCTCTCGGCAGCCGAGCCCGACAAAATCGTCGCGGCACGCTTCGGACCACCTGTCATCATCGGCGTCGGTGAGGGCGAATCGTTTGTCGCTAGCGACGTGCCTGGCATTCTGCATCACACGCGCAACGTCTACTTCCTCGCCGATGGCGACCTCGCGATTTTGACGTCGGCCGGCGTCAAGCTGACGGACTTCGAAGGCCGACCCATAGAACGCGAATTACAGCACATTCATTGGGATCCCATCCAGGCCGAAAAGGGCGGCTACAAGCACTTCATGCTCAAGGAAATCTGGGAGCAGCCGCGCGCCGTTACTGACACCACTCTGGGCCGCGTCTCCCTCGACTCCGGCAAAGTCTTCCTTGGCGAGATGGAGATTCCCGACGAAGAGCTCGCTCGCGCCGCAGGCATCAGCATCGCCGCATGCGGCACCAGTTGGCATGCGGGCCTCACCGGAAAGTACATGATCGAGCGCCTTGCTCGCTTGCCCGTCGACGTCGACTACGCCAGCGAATACCGCTATCGCGATCCCATAGCCGGGCCGCACACACTGGGCCTGCTTATCACGCAATCGGGCGAAACGGCCGACACGCTCGCCGCGCAGCGCGAGATGAAAGCCCTCGGATCGAAGACCGTGGCCATCTGCAACGTGGTCGGCGCGATGGTGGC
>Ga0181520_10000728_pt1 | contig 71078 bp, 51 predicted proteins | sample PEATcosm2014_Bin_29_FD_132451 | JGI IMG/M metagenome (GOLD analysis project Ga0181520, IMG submission 132451) | Peatland microbial communities from MTU Mesocosm Facility, Houghton, MI, USA - PEATcosm2014_Bin02_30_metaG | ecosystem: Environmental > Terrestrial > Soil > Wetlands > Peat | place... | reverse complement strand
CGTCTCTCATCCCGCGAGTTCCGTCCCATTGCAACGCGTCTCGAACGCTCGAAACTCCTCCCCAAATGGAGCCTCGTGATCCATCCCAAGCCCTGGTAGATTATTTCCCGCGGGCTGCCTTGACGGCATCGATTCTTGCCTAAGGCGCGTCGGCGTGTCCGACCGACGCGTCTCAGATCAACGGCTGGTTCCCGGCTCTTGACAAGGTCCGGCTTCCTGCTATGATAACATCTGTATGGATGGTATTTAGATGTTAATTGGATGCTTAGGAGATGGTAATGGCAGCCGAAACCGAGAAAATCACCATTAATCTGGGCCCCGTCGACCTCGGGCAGATCGATCTGCTGGTGCAGGAGGGCTTCTACTCCAACCGCACCGACTTCATCCGCACGGCCATCCGCAACCAACTGACCACTCACACCGAGGCCGTCAAGCAGACCGTCGCCCGCAAAACCCTGGTCCTTGGCCTGCAGCACTACACCCGTCAGGACCTCGAGGCGATGCGTGCCGCCGGGCGGCAGACGCAGATCAACGTGCTCGGCCTGGCGAGCATCGCTGATGATGTCTCGCCCGAACTGGCCCTGGCGACCATTGACGCCGTTGTCGTGCTCGGGGCCTTCCGTGCCAGTGACGCGGTTAAGCGGGCACTGGCCGGGCGAATCAGGTAAATAGGCGAGTCTTCCGCAGGTAGCGTGCCGGCGGAACGGTGGCGAAACGATGCCGAACCCACGAACGATGGAAGGAAACCGAACCAATGAACGATAGCACATACGCCGGAATGGTCGAGGCTGCCCGCCTCACGCGCGAGGGCCGCTTGAACGAGGCGACCCTCTTTATCCAACGCACCTTGGGGCTCGGGCACACTCCAACCCGTGCCTCCACCGATGTGGTGAACGAGCCAAAACTGATCGAGGAACGGTTCCGGCTCACCGCCGAGTCGGTAGCGGCACCCGCGACACCTGACACGAAGGTACGCGTGTCAACCGAGGCGCAGGATGGACGCCCGACTGTCGCAGAGCGGCCGGTCGACGCAGTGACGACGGACCGTCGCGCGACGATCCACCACCCTCCGTTCCGTCGCCCCAGCGGGCTGCCGCTGCCCGGCATGCCGCCGTTAGGACGTCCTCGGCGCCGGCCGGTCCCGCGGCCGGCCCCGGCAGGCGGCCAGTGGATCGTGGGGACCCATACCAACGCGGAAGGGACACTCGCCTACAAACTCTATATCCCCAGCGCGTATCACGGGCAGGCCATGCCGCTGGTCGTGATGCTCCACGGTTGTACCCAAGACCCCGACGATTTTGCCGCCGGCACCGGCATGAACTTTCTGGCGGAGGCCGATGGTTTTCTCGTAGTCTATCCCGCACAAACGACCCTCGCCAATGCCTCCAAGTGTTGGAACTGGTTCCAGGCCGCCCACCAGCAGCGGGACAAGGGTGAGCCCTCGCTCATCGCCGGCATCACCCGTCAGGTGATGGCCGAGTACCACGGCGATGCTCGCCGCGTCTACGTGGCGGGCATGTCGGCGGGCGGGGCGATGGCAGCGATCATGGCGGCAGCCTACCCCGACCTCTACGCGACCGTCGGCGTGCATTCCGGCCTCGCCCCCGGCTCTGCCCACGATCTGCCATCGGCGTTTGGGGCCATGCAACAGGGAGGGGAGGCGGGGCAGACGGGCATCGGCCGCACCGTCCCGCTGATCCTCTTCCACGGGGACCACGATGCGACAGTCCACCCCGACAACGCGGATCATCTGCTCCGACAGTGGGCCGCCGTTGAGCCAGTCGCCACGGGCGGGGCGACTCCGTCGGTAACGGTGCGTCAGGGGCAAGCGGCCGGCGGGCGGGCTTACACCTGCGAGATCTACCACGACGCTCGCGGGCAGGTCGTTGTGGAGCGGTGGACCATCCACGGTGCCGGCCACAGTTGGTCGGGCGGCAGCCCTGACGGCTCGTACACCGACCCCACCGGCCCAGACGCCTCGCGCGAGATGGTACGTTTTTTCCATGAGCACCCGCGGGAGACGACCGTAGCACCACCGGCGGGATAACTATCCCAGCAAACGGAACGCGGCAGACGCGGACTGTCGACTCGGAGATGCTGCTGGGCTACCGGGCGCGGGCCGATTCCAACACACGACAGGGGACTGTCCCGCCGTGAATGAGTCGATATGACGCGACCGACGAGTCAGCCGGCGCGCGTCAGTCACATTGCCCGGCGCGTGGTTCCAGCAGAGGTACGGCGAAGCAACACTTTGGCACCCGTTTCTCGCCGCTCATTTTTCACCCGCCTTCGCTGCCCCCGGCCGAAAAGCGGGCTTGAAATCGAGCCAAGCCGGCGGATATTGAAGAGAAGAGGAACGGGGACTTCGGCAAGCTCAGTCGAGCCGGAAGGGGACTTCGGCGAGCTCAGTCGAGCGGGAGACTTCGGCAGGCTCAGTCGGGCCGGAAAGGGGGGCGATCGCGAGCCACGACCCCCTCGGCAGGTAGGGCTTTTGCAACAGACCCCACTTAAGAATGTATCAAGTTAAGAACAATGGAGTCGTCCCAAGCTATTGTAAATAAACGCTTTCCGTCACGCGCGGTCGATGCAACAGAAATCAACAATGAAACATGCGGTGCAAAACTCGGCGTTGTAAAACGCCGGCGGGGCACACGGTCAATCGGTCCCGTGGGCCGTTAACGCCGTCAGGGCGACATGTCGTCGGTCGCGCCACCTTCCCATGGAATCGTCTCACGATCACAATAGGATTCCCCACAGGGAGGGATCACCATGCGTCCGATCCACGGCTCCGCGTTTTCGTTGCTGACACTGCTCCTTTGCCAACCGGTGCTTTGGCCGCCGGCGGTCGCCCGGGGTGACGCCGGGGAAATCCGCGTCGAGTATTTCGTGCCGGTCCCCCACCGCATCGGGCTCAAAGACCTGCCGCCGCCGTATCAGACGCCGGCCGCCACCAGGCCGCCCCGGGTGATCCCGCCGCCGGACGACGCCGTGCTGCGGGTGCCGGCCGGCTTCCGCGTCAACCTGTTCGCCAAGGTGCCCAGTGCCCGCTGGCTCAGACTCACTCCCGATGGCGACGTGCTCTGCGCGGCCTCGCAGGAGAACAAAATCGTCCTGCTTCAGGACCGCGACCTCGATGGCGTGGCCGACCAGCAGACGGTGTTTCTGGATGAGGCTTCCGGCGCCAATCAGCCGTTCGGAATGGCCTTCGTCCAGAGCGACTTTTACCTGGGCAACACCGACGCCGTGCTCCGTTATCCTTACCAGAGGATTGTTGGCGACGGCGGCCCGACAATCCGGCTGGGCAAACCGCAGAAGATCACGTCGCTGACGCCTAAGGGCTACAACCAGCACTGGACGCGGAACGTCGTGGCTTCGCCGGATGGCAAGAAGCTCTACGTGTCGGTCGGTTCCGCCTCCAACGTCAGCCCCGATCCATTGCCCCGGGCGTCGGTCTTGCAGATGAACCTCGACGGCTCCGAGCGGAAGGTCTTTGCCTTCGGCCTGCGGAATCCCGTGGGACTGGCCTTCCATCCGCAGACCGGCGAGCTTTACGCGACGGTCAACGAGCGGGACGGGCTGGGGGACGATTTGCCGCCCGATTATTTCACGCGGCTCCGCCAGGGCGAGTTCTACGGCTGGCCCTACGCCTACCTGGCCCCGCAGAATCTCGATCCCCGATTGCTGAAGGACGGCCGCAGCCTGCGTCCCGATCTGGCGGCGCGGACCAAGACGCCCGACGTGCTCTTCCAGACGCATTCCGCCGCCCTGGGGCTCGACTTTTACACGGGCAAGGCCTTTCCCGAAAAGTACCGCCAAGGGGCTTTTGTCGCCTTCCGCGGCTCGTGGAACCGCAGCCGGGGGACGGGCTACAAAATCGTCTTCATCCCCTTCGATGCCGAAGGCCGTCCCAAAGGTTGGTACGAGGATTTCGTCACCGGTTTTCTCCTCGATCCGGCGGGGCCGGTTACTTGGGGGCGGCCGGTGGGTGTGCTCGTGTTGCCCGACGGCAGTTTGTTGTTCACGGAAGAGATCAACGGGCGGATCTACCGCGTGCGGTTCGCCGGGTGAGCGCATTTCCCCCGCTCGATGCGAAAAATGCCCTTGTTTTCGGCCGGGAAATGCTCTAGGCGAACTCGCTGCGTTTCGCTATGATCCTCGCCCACGGCCCCACCAACAGGGAGTCAATTGACAGCAGGAATCATGATGTCTCGCAAGCTTCGCCACCCATCGTCCACGAAGACCGTCGTCTTCATTTGCACCGCGAATTATTACCGCAGCCGTTTTGCCGAGTACCTGTTCAACGTCTTGGCCGAGCAACGGGGCCTGTCGTGGCGGGCCACCTCGCGCGGGCTGCGGACCTGGATGGTCAACAACGAGGGCCCGATCTCCGAGTTCACCGCCTACCGGCTGACGGCGCTGGGCGTTCCCTTCGACGGGAAGCGGTTTCCGATCCAACTCTCCGAGGCCGACCTCGAAACGGCCGATTTGGTCATTGCCGTCAAGGAGGCCGAGCACCGCGCCCTGATGCAGGAGCAGTTTCCCGCCTGGGCGGATCGAATCGAGTACTGGACAGTCGACGACATCGACTGTGCCACGCCCAATCAGTCGCTCTCCTTTTGCGAATCCTGCATCAAGGCCTTGGTGGATCGGCTCGCCGCCGCCGAACACGAGGGGCGCGAGCGAACCGGCCGTGCCGCTGCGTGAATCGGCGAGGCAGTTGCTGCCTAGTCTGGCGGCAGTCAATACTCCTCGATTTCCTTCGCTTTCGCGCCACCGTTGCGCAGTAATGCGGCCCTGACAATCTTTGGATCAGTACTCGCACTGAGCATATGGACCTTACCGTCAGCAAAGAGCACAATGACGCCGCCCCGATGGGCGCTCGAAACACCGCTGCCGATGGTTGAATTGATCTGGAAAGGCATTGTTTTGAAATCCAGGTCCCTCGGCTCGGCCCAGTGGATGCCGGTGCCGACGACCTCGGCCACCACGATCATGTGCGACAGATCTTTGATTTCGCCTGGCCGGACGGAGTGTGGGCCGTCCGAGATCGTGTCGGGGCCGACGACCATCGCGTAGTTCGTCTCGTCTTCCGGGCTCCCGGCGGTCGGGCAGTGAAAGAATCGCTCGATGCCGCTGCCGGCTGTCGCGTCGCGATTGTGTGGGCTATCCCATGGTTCGCTGAGCCGGACGTTCTTGTAAACCTTGTTCGCCGCTAGGTCGTCGAAATACGGCAACAGCAGCACCCGCCAACTTACGGTCGCTCGCCCCTTGCCATCGACGGCCCAAGCCGGCGGATACGTGCCGAACTTCGCCGAGTAGGACGCCATCGCCAAGCCGATCTGGTGAAGATTGTTAGCGCACTGCGTGCGGCATGCAGATTCCCGCACGATAAATGGCGGCGTCAGGGGGGGATCCACCAGCAAGTAGATGTAAACCAGGTAGCAGCACCCGTCGGCCAACATCGTGCGGCAATGACCGACGCGGGAAAGCGATGCCGGCCGTGCAAAGATGCGGTAGATGAACCAGACCACGGCGAGAACAGCATACACCCAGCCAAAAAGCCATTACCAGTTCCGCGCCGCCCCTCCAAGTTCCGATCGCGGCTTCGGTCACGATGCTCGCGAGAAGCCATGCCAAGCCGGCCACCAACAAACTGGTGCGAAAGCCGATCATATCAGACCCATTTCCGCACGGATTGTGCTGCCCGTTGATTATAACCTGATTTGCCACTTCTACCAATGCGGACCACCGAACGTGATCTTCTGTTCCAACCTCCATCATTGGTACCCGGGACGTCATCCCACTCCCCAAGAAATCGGCCGCCGTTATAATTTAAAGCGTTAAAGGCAGGCGTAACGGCACCCTCTTGAAAGGCGATACGATGAATGCGGATACCATTCGGGAGTGGCTGAATCGGCAACCTTTTGAGCCGTTCGAGCTGCGGCTTTCCAACGGAGAGCACTACGAGGTGCGCCATCCGGAACTGCTCGCCATCGGCAAGAATCGGATTGCAATTGTCGATCCCAACACCGACCGTTTTGTCCACGTTGCGCTGGTACACATTAACAGCATTGAAGCCCTCCAGAAGGCTTAGCGTACGCTCTTCCCTATCCTCTTGCCCCGCCGATCACCATTCAAATAAGTCTTCGTCATGAAAGACTTCCAAAGCGAGAGCCTGAGCCACGACCCGATTCACGGCTACATTCCCTTCACATCGCCCGCGGGCCTGCCTGAAGGCGAGGTCGCCGAACGGCAGATCATCGACCACCCTTGGCTCCAGCGGCTGCGGCAGATTCACCAGTTGCAGACCGCCTGGTGGGTGTTTCCTACGGCCGAGCATACGCGGTTCCAGCACGTGATCGGGGCCATGCACCTGGCCAGCCGGGCCGTGGCCGTGCTTTACGATAGCCTGCGCGAGGTCTGTCCCGACGTGCCCAGCCGCGGCTACGTCGAGTCGCTCGTGCGTCTGGCCGCCTTGCTGCACGACGTGGGGCACGGTCCGTTCGGGCATTTCTTCGACGAGCATTTTCTGGCCGATTATGGCCTGAACCACGAGACCCTGGGCAGCGAGATCATCCGCCGCGACTTCGCCGATCTCATCCGCCGCGTGCGCCGCAATCCGAACAGCCAACTGAGCGCCGGCGAAACGCTCGATCCCGAACAGATCACGCTCTTGATCACCCGGCCCCACGCGGCCGAGCCCGAACTGCCGCAATGGTTGCGATTCCTCCGCGCCCTGTTCAGCGGGCTCTATACCGTCGACAACATGGATTTCGTGCTCCGCGACGCCTACATGTCGGGCTACAGCACCCGGGCCTTCGACCTCGATCGGCTGCTGCACTATAGCGACTTCTCGTCAAAAGGTCTGACCATTCACGAGCGGGGGCTGTCGTCCCTGGTGCGGTTCATCGCCGTTCGTGCGGAGCTGTTTCGGGCGATCTATTTCCACCGCACGGTGCGGGCGATCGACCTCGGCTTGCAGGAGCTTTTTCTCGACAGCAAGCAGTACCTGTTTCCCGGCAATCCGCTGGAGCATCTCGACCAGTACCGGCGGTTGACCGAATGGTCGCTCTTGATGCAGGTGGCCGATTGGCCCATGAGCGGCCGGCCGGACTTGCGCGAGCTGGGGCACCGCTGGCAGGAGTTTCTCGAACGCCGGCTTCGCTGGAAGATGGCCTGCGAGCGGACCGTCTTCTTCGCCCCCGGCGAGGCGGAGCAAAGCAGCGTGCTGAGCAATCCGGCCGCTTTCGAGGCGGCCGTGCGGCGGGAGCTGCCGCGGGAGCTGCGCGATTTGCCCTTCCGGGTGGATACGGCCCGGCATGTCCACCGGCCGGGTGCCCACACGCCGGCGGCCGGCCAGAACTTCCTCTATGATCCAACCATCAGCAAGATTCGCAGTCTCGACGATCGCGAGTTGTTCCGCCGCATCGCCATCAGCTACCGGATTTGTCGGCTGTATGCCCTGGACCATCGCCACGATGCCGAGCTGACCGCCGCGTTGGATCAGTTGACCCAAGCCGGTGGCGTCGACGATGTGACCAACATGTAGTACCGGCGCTGGATCGCTTCTTGGCGTATTAACGAGATTGTGTAGCGGGCGGGCTTGCCCGCCGCGTTGTTCGGCATTCGGCGCGGGTGCCCCGCTCATGGTACACTGGAAGCGGAGGTTTTTTGGCAACCATGTTGACGCTCGGCAGAAAAGCAGCTACGCCAATCCTTGCCGCCCTCATCCTGGGCTGCTTGCTCGCGGCGGCTGGCCCCGCCGTGGCCGCCGACCAGCGCAAAGCGGCGCTCGAGCTGCGCGCCAAGTACGCCGCCGAGCTGGAGCAGTTGGCCGCCTGGTGCGAGGCCAACCAGTTGCCCGCCGAAGCGCGGACGACCCGCCGCATCCGCGGCCCCAGCGATCCCAACAAGTTCTACGTGCCGATCTTGCCCAGCGAAGTCGGCCCGGCGAAGCTTCCGGCCGACGCTTCGGCGAAGGTCGTCGAGTGGAACGCCCGGCTCGGCCGGTTGCGGCATGAGCAGGCCGTGGCGCTGTTCGAGATCGCCCGGCGTGCCGCGCGGGCGGGGCGAGCAACCACCGCTTTCGAATTGGCGCTGGCGGCGGTTCAGGCCAGTCCCGACTACGAGCCGACCCGCCGGCTGTTCGGCTACCAGAAGTTCCACGACCAGTGGCGCACGCCTTACGAAGTGAAGAAGCTGCGGTCGGGCTTCGTGTGGAGCGACAAGTTCGGTTGGCTGTCCAAGGCCAATCTGCACCGCTACGAACAAGGCCAGCGGTTCTGCGACGGCCATTGGATCACCGTCGCCGAAGACGCCGAACGGCACCGCGACATCCAATTGGGCTGGGACGTCGAGACCGAACATTACACGATCCGCACCAATCACAGCCTGGAGGCCGGCGTCGCCCTGGGCGTAAAACTCGAACGGCTCCATCGCCTGTGGCGCGACATGTTCATCTGCTACTGGGCCTCGGAGGCGGACGTAATCGCCATGTTCGACGGCCGGCCCCGGCCGCCCAGCCGCCCCCTGCCGCGGCACAACGTGGTCTGCTTCCGCAATCGCGACGACTATCTCCGCGCCCTGCGGGCGGGGCTGCCCAACATCGACGTTACCGTCGGCGTCTACGTGGATCGCATGCGGCGGGCGTATTTCTTTGCCGATAAACAAAACGACGACCGCACGCTGTATCACGAAGCGACGCACCAGTTGTTCCACGAATCGCGGCCGGTGGCGCCCGAAGTCGGTTGGAAGACCAACTTCTGGATCGTCGAAGGCATCGCCATGTACATGGAGTCGCTCAGGCAGGAAGACGGCTTTTACGTCCTGGGCGGCTTCGAGGACGAGCGGCTGCACGCTGCCCAATACCGGCTGCTGGTGGACAAGTTTTATGTGCCGTTGCAGCAGTTTTGCGGCTTCGGGATGACGAAACTTCAGTCCGACCCGCGCATCCGTACGCTGTACAGCCAGGCGGCCGGGCTGGCCAACTTCCTGGTCGCTTACGACGGCGGCCGATATCGCGACGCCTTGGTAACGTACCTGCGGGCCGTCTACAGCGGCCACGACGATGCCGACACCCTTGCCAAGCTGACCGCCGCCCGCTACAGTGAGCTCGATCGACAGTATCACGAGTTTATCGAACGGGGAACGGCGAACGGCAAGCGGAAGCGGTGAGCCGGACGATCTCTCCCCAATCGCCACTCTCGGATTTCAAGATCTCAAATCCGAAATCTCAATCCCGAGCCCCCTGAACCCTCCCCCAATGCTTCCCTGGAAACTGGCCGAAACCAACTACCACGCCGTCAAACAGCAGCATTACGAAGTGGCCGTGCTGCCGTTTGGCGCCACCGAGCCGCACAACCTCCACCTGCCCTACGGCATGGACACGTTCGAGGGCAACACGGTCGGCGAAAAGATCTGTGCCGAGGCCCACCGCCGCGGCGCCCAGGTGATCTTGCTGCCCACGGTCCCCTACGGCACGCAAACCAATCAGGCGAAGTTTCCCTTCGCCATGAACGTGTACCCCTCGACGCTTTGCCGGATCGTCAGCGATCTGGTCGAATCGTTGGTTCGCACGGGCATTCGCAAGATCGTGCTATTGAACAGTCACGGCGGGAACGATTTCAAGTGGGTGTTACGCGAGCTGCACGGCCGCACCCCGGCCCACTTGTTCCTCTGCAACTGGTACATGGTCTGCAAGGACCTCTTTGGCGACATCTTCGCCCAGGCGGACGATCATGCGGGCGAGATGGAGACTTCGTTCTGCCTGGCCCATTATCCCGAACTGGTCGGCCGCAATCCCGACGGCACGCTGGTGGCCGACGAAGGCCGGGCGCGGGAGACGCGTTTCGAGGCCGTCAACCGCGGCTGGGTGTCGATCACGCGTCCCTGGCATCTGCTGACGACCAATGCGGGAGTCGGCAACCCCCATGCCGCGACGGCCGAGAAGGGGCACGAGCACATGCGCGCTTTGGTCGAGCGGCTGGCCCAATTCCTGGTCGAGCTTTCCGCGGCAGCAGTGGACGAGCGGTTCCCCTACTAGGGGATGATCTCGCGGGCCTTGCCAGCGGCCGCGTTTGTGTTAGGCTTAGTGATTGTTATCCGTATGGTGGCTGTAGCTCAGTTGGTTAGAGTGCCAGATTGTGGATCTGGATGTCGCCGGTTCAAGTCCGGTCAGCCACCCCTTTTGCAACCCGTTGACAGCACTTGTCAGCGGGTTGTTTCTTTTGACGGGACAATCACTTACGGCGACGGCCCCGGCTTCCACGTCTTCCCCCCTGTTGCTGGTCGATTTGTCCAGAATTGACCCCAATATGCACGGTTTGCCGCTAGTTGGTACAAGCACTGGTACAAGCGGCGAAGGGGCCAAGTCATCGGTCCCCGTTGCACTTAGGACGTTTGCTGCCGTTTGCCTTCCATCCCCCAGAGGCAGAGCCGGCAGTGCTTCCATTGCCCCGGCCACGTCCAAGAGCTTCGGATCGGTGTAGACGTTCATCGTCAGGTCCACCTTGGAGTGTCGCATCGCGGCTTGGGCGGTCCGCGGCATTACCCCGCCCTTGCTCAACAGGGTGCCGAACGTGTGCCGAAGGGCATGAACGTCAACCGTCCGGCCCCGCTCGTCCTGCTTGTCGATCCTCACCTTGCCATCGGTGCCCTTCACCTGGCGAGCGATGCCCGCAGCAACAAGGTCTCGGTCCAGAATGCGGACCAGCCCGGCCGGCACCGTGAACAGCGGCGTATCGGCCGGTAGCGTCGGCACGGTAGTCAACGGCAGACAAGATTGCCCCTCTGACCCCGTAAAATCGCCCTGGTTGTGTTTGTCGCCCTGGTCGGCTTCCGGGTCGAATCGAACGGTTTGCTTGCCTCTGGCGGCGTCCTGCGCGGCCTTAGCCTTGTCGGCGAGCCATTGGCGAAGATCGGCGGCAAGGTCAGCCCGAAGGGGGATCGTCGAGCCTTCGCGGTTCTTTTCGTCGGCGGCGTCGAGCACCAGGAAAGCCGGATCGGCTTCGAGCACCAGTTGCCCCACGGTGAGCGAAGCCAGTTCCCCCTTGCGAAGCCCGGTCAGCACCAGCGTCTTGTAGATCAAGGCCCGTTCCCGTCCTAAAGTTTCCATCGCGGCGACCAGTTCGGGGTTCTTGGCGAGCCGTGTCCGTGCCCGATCTGTTGCAGCGTCGAGGTCTTCGGCCGTCAGCGGCAACATGTTCCAGGTGTCCCGCTTTCGCTTTGCTCCGTCTTTCGGCTGGCGGACGGTCAGCCGGCCATATTCCGCAAGCGGCCGGCGGCGTGTCGCATCGAGCAATCGGCGAAGTTCGTCTTCAGTCAGCGCCCGCCGTCGCCGTCGAACGTCGGCGTTTTCGTTCGCCTTTTCCACTTTGGCGAAGGGATTGGTCAGCAATCGGCCGGCTTCGAGGCACCAATTAGCGAAAGCCACGGCAGAGCCGCGGTAGGCGTTGCGGGTCCGGGCACCCATTCCCTCCCGCGCCCTGGTGGCAAGCCAGCGCTCCAGCCGTTCGCGTTCCAGGTCGGCGAGCGTCGAGAATCCGCACTCTTCGGAGAGCCGATTTAACTGCCCGGTGACGTTCAAGATATGGCCATCATCCCGGCCGACGGCGACCAGGGAATCAAGGTAGGCGGCAATATGATCTGCAAGCGGCGTTTCCTGGTGGTCAATCATCCGGTCTTCGGCCGCGGTGAGAATCTTGCCTTTCACCTTCACGGCCCGCCTTTCCAGGTCGGCAAGCACCGATTCCGCGGCCGTCTTGTCTCGGCAGCCTGTTGTCACCTTGCGAACGATCCCCGACCCGTCCCGATACTTCGCGGTGTAGGTGCCGGCTTCCACGGTGATACGGTCCCCGGCCGCGGTGAGCGGCGCCGTTCGCGTCTTGCCCCTGGCGTCTTGCCATTGGGCGAGTCGTTGCCCTTTGCGGACGATGATCTTCGCCCCGGCCGGCAGCGGCTTGGTAAAGGTTTCCTTGTAGACGGTTCCCATGATTTCGCCTTTCACTCATTTTTTCGGTAGCGGCAAGACCTTGTTAGGTTCGGGGATTTCCTTCCAGGGGCGGAGGTCATCTGGTATTGTAATGGGCCGAGTTGCGTTTGGATCGGCTGCTGGCTCGGGTATGGGGAGCGGGCTTAAGTCACGCAGCCACGTCTTCCCAGTGCGGATGTCATAGCGGTAGAGCTTACGGGACTCACCACAATGCCCGACCGTGTAGCGTTGGCGTGGGGCAAGCGAGTACCCGATCAGCATCCCGAGAACTAGGACCAGTGCCAAAACAACCCATCGCCGTGCGTTCATGTCACTTCGCCCTTCGTTTCGCCTTGTGCTTGGCCAGCGTCGGCCGTGCCAGGTTTTCCGGCGTCGGCTCCGGCGGCTTCGCGTCGGGGTCCGGTGTGAGTTGCAGCCCCAAGTATGCGGCGAGCCGGTCGGCCTTATCGAGTCGAATGGACATTTCGCCCCGAAGGAAACGCATCAGGATGGATTCGTCAATCCCCGTGTCCTTGCCGATCCGGTAGCGGGTCACACCGCTTTGATTGATTGCGGCCCTCAGCACGTCGGTCAACGTCGGTTTCCGTTTGCTCATGCTTGAATTATTACGAGTATCGGCATTTCTGTCAAGCGCCTTGCCGTCGTTTTTTCACTCGCAGCACGTTTCGACCCTCACAGTCGGCCGGACCCCCATGCGGGCAAACTCCTCCAGCATCGTGTCGCGGACAATGCCTTCGTCACCTTCGGTGGTCATAATCGAATCGTGAATCGTCGTTATGAACAGCGCGGGATACTCCGCGGCCAGCCGTCCGACACAACGGCCGATGATGAAATCGCTCTCGGTGCGCTGTGCCAGGTGTGCCGCGCGGCGATAGTCGCCCCGCTTGATCTCGGCCAGAGCCTCCATCAAGGCAGGAAAAGCGCTTTGGATCGCGGCATGGACCCTGTTGCGATGCCATGGGCGGTCATAAAGGGCAGCTAGCGCCCGCCGCTTCAGTACGTCGTAAGGGAGCGCTGTGTCGAGGTGCGCCGCCACCCGCTGATAGAACTGGCCCTGTTCGCAGATTGCCAGGTACTCTCGGAGTTCGTTCGAGCACGTTTGGCGCGCACCACATAACTTAGGCGCACCACATAGGGTTCCACTCCCACACGCTCCCCTCCCTCCCCCTCCCCCTCCCTCTTCCTCTCTCTCCTCCTGTGCTCTCCTCTCTCCTCTGCCTCGCTGCCTCTCATGTCTGTCTTGTCCACTCAAAAGGAGTATCCCCAGAAAAAGGGGCTGTGAGTTCGCAACGTCGCAGTTGACCAGCCGGCGGCCATCGACCGACAAGTACTTGCGAGACGTCTTTTTGAGGTTCGTGATGTTTGTATGCACCCGGCCGTATTCGTCCACGTCGAGCCGCCAGTCACCTTGGCGGATCAACTCGGCGGCCAGTTCTGATTCCTGGGTGAGCGGTTCGTCAATCGCCGCGTCGATTCGGATTCGTTGAAGATGCCGGCGAAGGTGCTCGACGGACACCTGGGGGATGGGGTGGTGACCGTCACGAATCTCCTTTTGTGCCCGCCGTTGACCGGCTCCCCGCCGGCGCGCGAACCGCTCGATCAACGGGCCGTCACGGATCGGCCTCCATTCCCATTGTGCGCTGCGGTACGGTTCCTTGAGGCGGTAGCCCTTGCACCTCTCGCCGACCTGGTAACTGTCGTCACATTCGATCAAGCCGATGTTGAGGGCAAGCCGCCGGACCCGGGGCCAAACACGGTGTCCCAGAATCGACTTGAGGATTGTGCCTTGGAGTGGAACATAGCCCTCCTTCACGGCTCTCGGGGCGCGCACGCCGCGCATGATGATGGCATGCGCCAGGTAAAGGAGCCCGCCCGCCAGCTTGGCATCCCGGCTATCGAGCAAGGTTTCCGGGTGGAAGTTGACCGGGCAAACAAGCCGGTTGGCTTTCCCTTCGGAGCGCGCAGGGCAATCACCATCGTTGGGCATTTTCCACCTCGGCCGCGGATCGATCGCATCACGCGGGCGCAGTGGCGCCAGCCGCCGGCGTTGTGGCTTCTCGGGGACGTCCTGGTCCCTGTCGGCGGTGTCTTCTAACCGCCCGCAAATACTGCCCAGCCGCCCACCGATCGGCGGCGGGGACGCCCTCGGTCCGCACCATCCATAAAAGGTAGTCGGTAGGGACTTTTGCCAGCGGCACGTTGCGGTATTTGCCGAACGCCAGGCAGAACGTGGCCAAAGCAGACCGGGCCCGATCCTTCCGCCGTTGCCGGCGGCGTCCGGAGGGGATACACTGTGATTGGCTTTTCATGGGGTCAAATCTCCACTCCGGGCGCAGCGGTGGCAGCCGCGGTGCCCGGTTCGATTGTGGGGTGGATTGAAAAGAGAACTCGCTGCGAAGCGGTGCCTACTTTGCGTTGCTCGAAGGTGTCTTCGAGGTCGGGATGATCGGCGAGCCACTGCACAGCGGCGGCACGATCGGCGAGTGCCCAAAGAGTGACGGGGCGTGCATGGCCGACGGGCCGGCACGTCTTGGAGAAGCCATCGGCACGGATGATCCCCGCCCGGGCCAACGGGAGCGGCACGGCCCCGAAGACTTTGGGGCCGATCGTCGGCGGCAGTGCCACCAGTTTGCGTACATCGTCGGCCATTGCCGATCCGGTTTCCAAGAGAACGATCAACAGGGCGCGTTGAGCACGTCGAATAACGGCTTCGCGGTGGGCGGAGAGCGTGACGAAGGCGTCTTGCTTTCGACGTTCGCCCTCGGCCGTACCGCACTTGCACGGGTTGCACTGGTGGTGGCAGCGCATCATGCGCCCCCTTTCACTGTGCGAACCGGCTTGCACCCATCGGCAATCCAGCGGTCGATTTCTTCGAGGTCCCAACGGACAAGAGAGGAAAGCCGAAGAGGCGCAGGCATTTTCCCGGCGTCGGCCAGCCTGTAGATGTGGCGGGGGCTGCAATCCAACTTTTCGGCAACGGCCTTCACATCGCCCAGCTTGCGTCCGGTCGCCCTTTCGGGCATGGTGGCGGCGGTCATAACAGGTCCTTTCGTGGTCTGAGGCGTGTTGTCCGGCGTACCCTACGCCAGCCCAAACGCGCCATTTACAGACCACAAACCGGACCAAACCGGACCCTGCCGGCCAAGGTGTCAGAAGGAACACAACCCCTTTCCCGACTTATGGTTGTGAAAAGGCGGCAGGGTAGACCGGATTTTTCAAAAAATCCGGTTTGCGCCGGTTTCGGTCCGGTCTATTGCCAAGAACGCCGACAAGCTATACTATAAGAGTGTCCGGTGCCGCTTGTCGGCTCGATATGGTGTGCCCAGCCGGACCCCATTTGTGTGCTAAGGGCCGGCGGTTTCACTGCCGGCCCTTCTTGTTGCTATAGCCGGCAGGAGTGCCGTTAGGGGGCTTTCTGGCGGAAAGACTCGCAAGCCGTCAATCACGCCGGTCGGCGTCTTTTTGGAAACCCAAATATGGGGCAGGGTCTGCGCGAAGAAAGGGTAGTCCGGGTTTTCGTATCGGAAGCATCGGTAGATGTTGTACGCCAGTAGATCGGTAAGTTGAACCCCGTTGGACAATTCGCTCCGCACAAACAACGGCATTTCGGCAATGTGGCTGAGCCAAATGCCTGCGGCGGTTCCCTCCGATTGAATGTAGGCGTGCTTCATCGCCAGGCTTCGGTTTTGCTGGCGGCTAACATCGTCGGTTATCAGGACGCCCTGATGCTTCGGGTGTTCCTCCCGCAGATACGCCTCGATCTGTTCGAGCAGGAGTTCCCATGCCTTCCGGTGCATCTTCGTTGAGTCCATGTAGCCGTGGAGGTGGCGCTTATCGACGACGACACCAAAGACCCGCATGTGATGGTGGGCCAATTGGTGATAGTACAGGTCCACCAGTTGCTTTAAATCCGTGTCGGTCAAGTTGGCGAGAAACGGCCGCTTCGCTCGTTCCTTCGGAATCCGAGTCCATGTGGACTTGACTTCGCAGTCGGCCAGTTCGAGCTTGGCCGGCAAGAGCTTGGCGCGGAAGATGATGTCTATCAGTTCCCACTTCTTTCGGTTCAGCACTTTGTCGAAGCCATGCCATCGGTGCTCGTAAAGTGAAACGGCTGCAAGGACGTAGACATGGTCCTTTACGAAGCCGCTCCCGTCTGCACGTTCACCGGACACGGTGGGGTCAAGATTGCCGGATTCATCGACATAAAAGAAGTACATGGTTCCCTCCACCACTGCGGGGCTGCTAGGGGGCTTCGCGGTTCTGGTACTCGATTTCTCGCTCGGAAACGATACTTCGTCCGGTAGCACGCCCAGCGCGACGAGTGCATTTCTGCTCCCCGAGGGCCTGCCGGGCCTTGCGGACTTGTCGGCTCCAGGTGCTGACGGTGGGCAGTTTGTAATCGGCTAGTCCCTCGGTATCATCTTTGTCAGTGTCGATCCCGTTTTCTTTGAGCCACTTATGGGCTTCGTGGTCTTTGAGTTCCTTGTCCACTTTCCTCTCCGCATATAGCAAGGAAAAGTAGGCTCTCCTATCCGCCGGTTGCAGCCCCTTCAAGACTTCCTTTCTCTTGGCATTGGCGTCAGGTGCCGGTTGCCCTGGTGTCGAGTCGGTCCCGCCGTTTCCTTCGCTTGGCTCCGTCTTGGGGGCCGGCGGCGATTCGGTGTTGTCGTTTGTCCGGTCCTTTGCCGCCGCTATCTTCATGGCGTTGACTATGCGGATAAAACCATCGACATGTGCCGACAGAACCGAGAGGGCGTCCATAGCGATACCCCTCTGACGATCCGTTTTCCTCTGATGATCCGCACACCTCTCGGCATTCACCTGCTTGACGCGCGCGGGTTCCCAATCATCCGTACTCGCTGGATAATCGAGGGCAGCAGGTGGGTTACGCACAAGCACCTGCAACAGTCCGCCCTCCTCCCAGCACCGTTCCCACTCGTCGCAAAATTGTCGCCCGTCCTCCCGTGTCAGCCCGATCTTGACGAGGTAGGATGCGGCCGTGTTGATGTCCTCCGGACTTATGCTCAACACCTCGTTGAGGCTGCCGTGAAACGCTTTGGATCGAAAAGCGTCCAGAGTCTTGCGAAGACTCTCACGAATCTTCGCAAGAAGAGAGACAAGCCGTAACGCCGAGGCAGACGTTTCCGCCATGATTTCGCCTTTCGTTGATCGGGGCAGCCCGAGCCGGTCGGCGTGAAAGGCGAATAACCCGCCGCGCCGGCGGGGGCTGTGCGACCGGGGATCAACCGGCCGTTCCGATGCTCGTAGTGTACCGGGATTTTACCGCGCTGCCCAGCGAGCCCGCGCCCGCCGTCGCCAAGCGTAGGCCAGCAGCGCAACGGCACCCGCGCCGAGCAGGGCTAGGGTGGAAGGTTCGGGGGTCGGGGTGAGGTGGAAGGCGTCGGTTTGCCCGCTGGGGTTCGTGCCGTAACGATAGATTTGGCCGGCCGTTGGTCTTCGTCCGCGACTGGCTCCGGTGACTTGTTACCCATCAGATGTTTGCGAAGCTCATCAATCTTATTTTGCTCTTCCAACGCCTTCCTCTTCAGGAAGAGATCCAGCCATCCCTCTCCTTTCTTCATAGAAAAAAGCGCGATAAGGCTTAAAACCGGCGTTACCGTAATCAGCAAAACGAGTACCAGGTCATAAGCCCCTTGTGGATGAATTCCATGCGACGAGAATTCCACGCACACGAAGAAAAGCAACACGATATTCGCAAATACGGCAATTGTTCGCATTTGAGTGCCTCCTACGGGTTTCCAAAACACGGCAGAAACATGCGTTGGTCGGCTGGTGCTTTCTTATGGTGCCGGCCGGGCCGATCCCGGGCGCGTCAAGGACCGCTCGGCCGAGGTGTTGCAACAACCGCCGGCCGTCCCGATGGCGATATTGTACCAGGTTTTCCGCGGCCCTACACCCAGCCCGGATTCAGTGAGCCCGTGTCTTTGCCGTGATCGAGTCGGCTTCTAAGTGATGTCAGGGAGGCAACCGGAAAGAAAGACCGCAATCGGGACAGCGGTACTCTTGGCCTCGCAAGATAATCGAGATGACCCCGGTCAAGCCACCGATGTAGAAAACGATTGTCAGAGCCGTATCTGCCCAGATTGGGCCAAACACGTCGCGGCTAACCTTCATAAATCCAAGGCACATCAAGGGCAGCCCAACGAAACCCCACAACGCGACCAGACATCCTTGGGCTGACGTCTCCTTACAGTTCTTTGAGCCGCAACTCGGACATTCACCAATCATGCAGACGTTTCGGGGGTCACGGGTCATGTTTCTTCCCTTCCCGTTCTTACATCTGCGATCGCGTCGGTCGCGTGGACACGCCCCCCGAGTTTTCCGGCGGGAGATGGGCCACACTCGGCAGCAGCCGGCGACGTGCCACGGTCCTCACGGTAGACTCCGCAGCGCTTTACCGTTCTCGTCGTACAGGCGGAGGAACGGGCCATCCTTGTCCACCTCCAACCCAGCCCGCGTCTTGCCGTTCTCGTCGTGCAGTTCGAGGATGGTCCCATCCCCCAGCACCATAAGACTGGCCCGAAAGTTGCCGTTCTCGTCGAGGAGCGCGAACATGGGGCCATCCCCCAGCACCGTAAGGCTGGCCCGCGGTTTGCCGTTCTCGTCGAGGAGCCCTAGGCAGGGGTGGTCATGGAACATAGTCAGCGCGACCCTTGGCTTGTCGTTCGCGTCGAACAGGCTAAGGCAGGCGCCATCCTTCTCCACACCCAGCCGGGCCCGCTGCTTGCCGTTCTCGTCATAAAAGCTGAAGCCAGGGCCATCCTTGAGCACACCCAGCCCGGCCCGCTTCTTACCGTTCTCGTCGAGGAGGCTAAGGCAGGGGCCCTCCGTAAGCATAGTTAGCGTGGCCCGCGGTTTGCCGTTCTCGTCAACAAGAGTAAACCTACGGGCCTTCACCTCCTCCAGGACAGCCTCGGAGTTGGTCATGCGCCCACCGTCAGGGCACGGAGGCAATTTGGGATTCGTTGGTGAAACAACGGATGGAATGGGAGGAGGAGTAACCTGTTCCGTACTTCTCCGCGGTCCTGCCGCTCTGGCAACAATTTGGGCCAGAATTGCCTTTATCTCTGCGGCGCGCCGGATTAGGCCAATGCCGGCTGCCGCCAACGCAACTGGAATCATTAGACCCCAAAATCCGGCACCCATTGTGTTATAAGATTCGCTGCTGTGAATATAGAATTGTTCTCTCGCATGAACGAACGGGAGAAACGGGACAATGCAACTCTGCCAACCGTAAAGCCCCCATGCACACACAGAAAAATGCAGCACCACTGCCATCACGATCAGAATCCACCCTGCAATTCTCATGGCGAATTCCCCCCATCACTGAAACATTCGGCCGCTACCGATGTGACCTTGAGCATGGTCATCCTACCTTTGCCAAGCCCGGCCGGCGACGGCCGCGGATAAGGTAGGTGAAACGCGGTCGCCCCCGGTCAGCTATGGCCCCGCCGGGCACCCAACAGCGATCAGCCTACCTATCTTGCCATACCATGACAAGCGGCGCCGTGCGAGCAAGTTCTGCCGTCGGCGGGAAGGTGGAACATGCCGGCTGATTCTGTTGGCCGAAGACCGCCTTCCCGCGCCCGCGCCCACGTCCGACCGTGGCGGAATGGCCGGGCGGACACGAAACCGTGTACTCATCTGTCCTTCCCCCGCCGGTCAGTGTCCACCGATGCAGGGGCCAAGACATCAACACAATCCTGAACCAGCCGGCCGACATGGGCTTCCAGGTCTGCCTTGGCTTCGCTTGGAATGGTCATGGCGGATCGTCTCGCCCAGTCCTCCAGAATGCTGCGAACCTTCGCCCTGACTGTCTCGGGGACGTTGGCGACCAGTTCTTCCGCCCATTGTTGGTTTAGTTCCCGCAAAACCCGTTCCATTTCCTCGATCCTTGTTTTCTCTCGCCGGATGTTCTCTTCATCCTCCGGGGGTTTAGCGGCCATTGCCTTGGGCAACACCTGCTCGAAGAACCTGTTTTTGTACCGACGGGCCCATTGCAGCAAGTTCCACGCCCCAAGGCTCGGGGCGCTCTCCGGCTTGGCGTTGCGGTTCGCCAGGTGTTGATAGACCCATAAGGTATCGCGTACCAAGTCGGGCGGCTGCCGGTCGCCGACCCGTTCCAGGAGGGCGTCAACGTCGATCAACTCTTCCGCGGGCGTCAGGTTGGCGGTTGCCGCCGGGGCTCCGCTCGGCGTTGGCCCCGGTGCCTTGGTACCCGAATCGGCCGGGCACTCCGCAACAGGCTGGGGCGGGAAAGCGTTGGCCATCGCCTGCCATGCCTCCTCGGCGGCCTCGGCCCTCTTCATGCCCTTACTGCGGAACTCCTTTAGCGCGGTGTCCTTGAACTTGGACGCCTCAGCCCAGCGGCCTTCGCGGCGCAAGCGTTCGGTCAACTCGATCTTGGATTCGGTCATGCTAAGTGCTCCTTACCCATTGTGATGGTCAATTTCTTGTGTCGGGTCGGAAAGCTCTACACGGTACCCGCCTCGGCAGCGGAAGCCCGGGGCGCCGGTCCAGTCTCCTGAGCGAAGGGGGCCCCGCCGGTCGGCCGTGCAAAAGATGATGGCAGCGGCCGACGGGTACAGCCGACCCGGCCCGGCCGTCCCCCGGAAGTGCCGAAGCCGATCCCCGGCCGAAAGCCCGGCAACGTGTCGCGTCATGCCGTCCCCCTTTCGCCCTAGTGGCCGGTGAGCATGGCGGCGAGCCGTTCACGGTCGGCCGGCGAGAGCTTGGCCACGGCAGCGGCGAGCACGGCCAGTGGGTCGCCCTGGTTCTGGTCGGCGGCCGATGATCCCCGGGCGGCCCGGCCCTGGTCGATCCCTTTGCCTTCGTCGCCCTGGTGGGCGTCGGGGCCGTCGGCGGCTTGCGGCGACGTGCCGAGCGAAGCGGCTTCGAGGGCGCCGGCGTCTGCGTTTTCGCCTTCGCTGGTACAAGCAGCGGTACAAGCGGCCGAAGGCGTTGACGTAAGTCCTTGCAGGTTATCAGTTGTGACAGGCAGCCCGCAGATTGTGGATCTGGATGTCGCCGGTTCAAGTCCGGTCAGCCACCCCTTAGTAAAGCCTTGCGTAGCAAAGGGTTGCAAGGCTTTCCGCGCCTCAGAGCCTGAGAAAGACGCGGCTGCGCCGGCCCGCAGGATTTCGCCCGCACAGACCCGGGCAAGTCTGCCGCATCCTCCGATTGCCCGTTTGTGGCTCTTCTTGGTGGCCTTCGTCCTGTTGCCACTCTGCGCCCTGGATTCGGCCGCAGCGTCGTCTTGACACCAGTACGAATGTACGTCATAATCCGCCCACGTACATTTGTTCGTGACTTCGTAACCGGAGTGGCTGCGGATGGGACGACCGGCACTTTCCAAGGGCGAAATGGAAGTCGCCCGCATCGTCTGGCAACTGGGGCGGGCCACCGTGCGGGAAACGCACGAGGCCATGCCGCCGGAACGAAAAATGGATTTCGCCACCGTGCAGACGTACCTCCGCCGCTTGGAGGCCAAGGGTTATGTCCGCAGCGGACTTTCCGGCCATACGCGCACCTATGCCCCCAAGGTGCAATCCTCGACCGTGATCCGCGAGACGGTCGCGGACCTGGTCGATCGACTCTTTGGCGGCGAGGCGCTGCCGCTTATGCAGCATCTCATCGAGGATCGGGGCATTAGTGCGAAAGAAATCTCCCAACTGAGGCGGCTCCTGGACCGGCTTGAGGAGGAGAGCAATGAGCCCGGCGGAAAATGACTGGCTCTCGATCGCCTGGACGCAACTGTGGCAGGTCACGCTGCTGATCGCAGCCGTCACACTACTGGTGCGGCTGGTCGCGGCCCACCGTCCGCACTTGGCCTATGCCCTGTGGCTGGTCGTGCTGCTGAAGTGTCTCACGCCGCCGTTGTGGAGCAGCCCGACCGGCGCATTCTGCTGGCTGCAACCGTCGGCCGGGGCAGTCGCCCGCGAGGGGCATGGCACGGCGGAGGTGGTGCTCGTGCCGGCGGCCGCGGCCACGGCTCTTTCGCGAGCTGATGTCAGCGCCGCGAGGGCAGATAGTAATGAAACAAGTTGGTACTCGGGCCTCGAAGCGTTCCACCCCGCCGCCTTGCTCGCGGCGATCTGGGGCCTGGGAATCGCCGTCGTACTGGCGGCCATGGCCGCCGAGTGGCGCGTCATTGCCAGGCTCCTACGACGGGCCGACGCCGAGGCCAGCACTCCGTACGCGGCCATGTTGGCCGATTTGGCCCGCCGGCTGAAGATCCGCCGCCGCGTGCGGCTGGTGGTTGGCGAAAGTCCGGTCGGCCCAGCCGCCTTTGGGCTCCGCCGCCCGACGGTGCTCTTGCCCAGGGCAGCCATCGAGGGCCGTCCGGCCGACGAGATCGAACTGATCTTGGCCCACGAGCTGATGCACATTCGCCGCGGCGATCTGGGGATTGCCCTGCTGCGCTCGTTGGTGGTAGCGATTTGGTGGTTTCATCCGCTCGTGTGGTGGGCAGTGCGGCGGGCTTCGCGCGAGGCCGAGCGATGCTGCGATGACGCGGTGCTGGGCGAGTTACGGTGCAGCCCGATCCGTTACGCCCGCTGCTTGCTCGGCATCCTGGAAATCAAACAGCGGCTTTCGCCGGCGCCGGCCTTTCCCGGCGTCCGGGCGGCCGAGGTCACTCAAGGAAGATTGGAGCGAATCATGAGGATTGGACCGCGAGCGTGCCGGCGTACTCCGTGGTGGTGTTGGGCGGTGGCGCTGCTGGTTGCCGTTGTCGTATTGCCCGGCGCGGCGCGGCGCATGTCGGCCGGCGAAGGAGTGAACGATGCTCAGCCGCGGGATTTGTCTCCCGGCGTTGCTGCGTCTCCGGTCGATGCTCGCGTGGCGGCTGCCGTTTCCACCGCGGCGCGTGCCGGCGCGGGCCTGCCTGTGCGCAGCGGCAAGCCATCGCCCGTGACCTACATGGTTTGCTATTCCGTGGACGACGTGCTGGCCAAGATTCGCGAGGAGCGGAAACTGAGCCCGACCAAGGCGGAAGAATTCCTGCTGGGACGGCTGAAAACGTTTACGGATGTGGTGCCGCAGGTCGATGAGAAGCGCCGCGAGGTCAAACGCATCCTGTGGTTCAGACGCGACCGAACGCAACTCGTCGTCGAAGCCACCCAGGCCGAACACAAGCAGGTCGCCGACAGGCTGGAAGCCTTTCGCCAGTGGGGCACGGCCGAGATTGCCATTACGGTTCGGTTTGTGACGGGCCCCGCCACGGAAAACGAGCGATCGGTGGCCGACTGGACGACGTTGCCTTTGCCGCCGGTCCCGGCGCAAGAGGCGATCCCGGCCAGCGCCGAGGCCCTGCAACACGTCTCGGTCGAAGAATCGCCGAGGAAGGGGCATGAGTTTGCCCAGGCGGGCCAGACGGAAACGGTGATTGAAAGATGCTCTCCCCTTCGCTGCCGCATCGTGGACGAGGCGATGGCCGTGAAGTTGCTCGATCGCTGGCAAGCGGACAAACGGACCAAAGTGCTTCAGGCCCCTAGGGTCACGGTGCTCAACGGCCAAACGGCACTGGTTTCCGACAGGACCCAAAGCCCATTCGTCGTAGGGATGCGTGACGAAGGGCCGAAGGGAACGCAGCCGCAGATTCGCGTCGTCTCCGAGGGGGTGACGATGTGGCTGCGGCCGGTTGCGGCTCGGTCGGCCGCGACCCGTTTAGAGTTCGGACTGACCATCTCGGAAATTCGAAGCGTGGAGACCGCCATGGTCGCTACGGGGGTACTTATCGGTTCCGGCAAGCCCGCTGCCGTCCAGGTGCCCGAGGTGGCCACTACCCGTGTGGAAAGCGCGGTCGCGCTGAACCGTGGCCAATGGCTGCTGCTCTTGCTGAACGGACGAGAACACCGGAACCAGACCGTCAAAGCCGAGGCGGCGCCCGTCTCCTGGAAGGACTGGCTATTCGGCGGACCGCCCCCTGCGGGCCAACGCAGCGAGCCCCAGAGCATGATCGTGATGCTGCGGGCCGAAAAGGTCGAATCCGGCCCGCCCACCGGGCGAGCGGGAGGTTGATCGACGAGGGACATGGTCCGAGCTTACTTCGCCACCTCCATGGCCGCGGCGCGAAAAAAGTCGGAGAGCCCGCTAAAGCCCTTGCGCTTGGCGGCGGCTTCGAAGAGTTCCCGTTCTTCGACCGTCAACCGGACGTTCACCTGCGCCGTGCGCGTGCCTTCGCGGGCCGGCGTCGGCGGCCGTTGGCCCTCTTCCAGCAAATAGGCCACCCAGCCGGCGAACGCCTCGCGGGTGTCTTCCACGCACTGGCTGACGGTTTTGCCGTCGCCATGAATGCTGGGCAGTTCCAGGCCGCGCCCGTACCAGTGCCCCTCCTCGAACGCCAGAATGACCTGGTATTGCTCGGCAATTCGCCTGGCCTTAGCGATCGTGTCGGGAGCAAACGGCCGGTCAAGGGGCTTGGCAGATTTTCTTGACTTGGCGGACATAATAGGCTTTCACCTTCCCGTGGTGCACGGGAATGGAAAACGGCTGCTCGCCCGGCTTGGTAAAGTAATGATGCGACCCGCTGATCCGAACGAGCCGGTAGCCGGCCCCTTCCAGCAATTTCCGAACTGCGGCAAAACGTGTCTCGCTCGCCACTTGAGTATACTCTAGGCTATACCACGAGGCAACCGCTTGATGCGTTGCTTCGTGCCCTTCGGGCCTTCGCGGAGGCAATCCGCGATTTTACGGCTTCTTCTCGCCCAGATGTTTGGCAAAGAAGTCCTCGATCAGCTTGCGGCTCTCCGGGCTGAAGAAAGCGGCGCCCCCGTGGCCGCTGCCGTGGACGACCTTGAGCGTGACCTCCACGCCGGCCTTCTGGAGCGCCTCGGCAAGCGACTCGCTCTGTCCGAGCGGCACAACATTGTCCTGGTCGCCGTGCAGGATCAGAAACGGCGCGGAATCCTTGGTGACATAAGCGATCGGGCTGGCCCGGCGGGCCTTCTCCTTGTCCTCCTGCGGAGAAACGCCGAGCAGATGCTCGATCATCGAGTAGACGGCCTTGTTGAAGTTGGGGTCCCAAGTGACAAAGTCGGTCGGGCCGAACAAATCAACCACGGCCTGCACGCGGCTGGATTGATCCAAGTTGCCCAGGTCGCCCTCCAAGTCCTTCACGCCGCCGGTGGTGCCCAACAGGGCGACCAGGTGGCCGCCGGCCGAGTCGCCCCCGACGCCGACGCGGTCCGGGTCGAGGTGATACTTGGCGGCGTTTGCCCGCAGCCAGCGAATGGCCGCTTTGCAGTCCTCGATCTGGGCGGGGAACACGGCGTGCTGCGCGAAACGATAGTTGATGCTGGCCACGACGTAGCCCTTGGCCGCCATCGACACGACGGGGCACCCTTCCTTGCTGCCGCCCTGCCAGCCGCCCCCGTGAATCCACACGACCAACGGCAGCCGTCCCTTAGCCTTTTCGGGCAAATAGAGATCGAGGCGGTTCTGCGGGTGCCAGTTTTCGACGTAGGCCAGGTCCCGCAACGTCTTGATGCCTTCCTTGTGCGGTCCCTGAGCGCATACCGGATTCACCACCGTCAGTATCGCTCCCAGTCCGATTGCCACGATGCAACTCAGTTTCATTTTTTTCTCCTCGGTTGTTTAGCGCTGTAGGGAACGGTCTCTGTGCCGTTCCGCGGCCTCTCGGTCCCGAATGGCGGAACGCCGCGGAGGGCGTTCCCTACAGCGCTGAGGGGCCAAAATGTGGTTACTTTACTACCTGCAAAAAATCGGCTCATACCCCTTCGACGATCACGCCCCGATAGGCGGCGCCGCGGAAGCGATGCTCGCGCACCTCGCGATAGGCGGGGCCTTCGTACCAGGCCTTGGCCGCCGCGAAGGTGGGAAACTCCAGAATCACGACGCCTTCCACTTCCGGCCCTTCGACCACCTCGTGATGGCCGTAGGCGGCAAGCACCGTGACCGGATGACCGGCCAGTGTGGCGCCGACCTTTTCCGAATACGTCTCGAGTTCCGCGGCGTTTTTCGTGCTCTCGCGGGTGAAGACCATGTAGGTTGCCATGGTTGCTCCGGGGGACTTAGGGTTCAGGGGTCAGGGCTTGTGAAACATGTTGGGGTGGCAGTTGTACTGCCGCACAACATACTCCACACTCCGCTTGCGGTTTCGCAACGATAGGTCGCGCCGGATTAATCCTGCGGTTCCATGCCGAACTGACGCCAAGTATCGGGCAGCGGGGCCTGGAATTCAAGCCGGGCGGCCGTGGTCGGGTGCGAAATCACCAATCGCCGGGCGTGCAGGGCAATGCCGGCCGAAAAGGGCACCCGGCCGCCGTATTTTCGATCGCCGATGATCGGATGGCCGTGATGGGATAGTTGCAGGCGGATTTGATGCTTTCGCCCGGTTTCCAGCCCGATCTCCAACCACGTGGCCACGTCGCCTGCGGCCGTGTAGCCCAGCCGCCCCCGGCCGTGCAGATCGTCGTGCCCAGCCGAGGGCTGTTGGGCTGCAAGGGGCGTGATAAACCCGAGCCGCCGGTAGCTGAGCCGGGCCTCTCGCGCTCCGGGCAGCGTCGAGCCAACAATGTGCATGCGACGGTGCCGTTCGTCCTGGGCCAGCCAGTCGACCAACCGGCCGGCCGGCGATTCCAAAACGCCTTCGACCACCGCCCAGTAGCTCTTCTCGACTGTACGGTCGAGGAATTGCTTGGTCAGCCGGGCGGCCGCTTTCGAAGTGCGTGCCAAGAGGACCACGCCGGTGACGGGCACATCGAGCCGGCTCATCACACCCAGATAGACGTTACCCGGCTTCTGGTAGCGACGTTTCACGTCCTCCTTGGCCAGCGTTAAGAGCGTGGGCCGCCCGCCCGGCGTGCCCATCGTCGGCAGTCCGGCCGGCTTGTTGAGCACCAGCAGGTGATTGTCCTCGTACAGGATCTCAAGCGGCGGGAGATTCATGCGTGGCCAGCAGTTTTTTCGGTGCGTTTCGCGCACCCTAGGGAGAATGATACAATCCCTGAGTGTACCAGACGGCGGACCAGGTCACGAGTTCCATGACGGCACAACTTCCCAAGCTGATTTTGGCCAGCCGGTCGCCGCGGCGGCGCGAGCTGCTGGCGGCCGCTGGCTATGCGTTCGAGGTGGGCGTCCCCTCCGAGACGGCCGAATGCGGCGTCTGCAGCGGCGAGACGGCGGCCCAGTTGGTCGCCCGGCTGGCCTACCAGAAGGCGGCCGACGTCGCGCGGCGGATCGCCGCGGGACTGGTACTCGGCTGCGACACCGTGGCGGAGTGCCGGGGCCAGATTCTCGGCAAGCCGCTCGACCAGACGCACGCGCGGGCCATGTTGACGGCGCTCAGTGGGCGGGAGCATCGCGTCCTCAGCGGGCTGTGTCTCTGGCCGGTGCCCGACGGCGAGCCCGCGGTTCGCGTGGCCGTGACGACCCTGCGGATGGACCCGCTCACGCCCGAGCAGCTCGCCGCCTACCTGGCCGGCGACCGATGGGAGGGCAAGGCGGGGGCGTTCGGCTATCAGGACGGGCTCGACTGGGTCCACGTCATCGACGGCAGCGAGTCGAACGTGGTCGGCCTGCCGATGGAGCTACTGGCCGAAATGGTCCGCCCCTATTGCCGATAAGATCGGCGTCAACGCGCCGCCACTTCCAGCGTGCAGCCTTCCTGGGCCAATTCGGTATGCGGAAAGACCGCCCGGGCCTCGGCCAGGATATGGGCTGCCTGGCTTTGGGCATAATGAATCAACACCAGCCGCCCCACCCGGGCCCGCAACGCAATACTCGCGGCATTGCGCGGCGACGTGTGCGCCCCGTCGTGGAGCAAGAGCGGCGCCCCTCGGGCAAAATCCGCGATGGGCGGATGATAGCTCGTATCGCCGGTGAATACGACGCATGCCCCGCCGCTCTTCTCGGTAACCCGGTAGACCAGCGCCTGTTCCCGCCGGCCGCGGCTCGATACGTGTTTGGCGGCAAGCGTCTGAAGCCGCAATGCTGGCAGCTCGAACGAATCGCCCGCCGCCAGCGGCACCAGCGTATAAGACGGGGCGATTTCGGGAAAGCGGGAGACCTGCAGGAACGCCAATGCCGCCTCGACCACTTGCTTCAGGTGTTCATCGGGGCCAATGAGCCGAAGCGGAGGCCCCTTGCGCTTCTGCATCCCGATGTAGAACAGCAACTGCGGCAAGCCGAGGTAATGGTCTTGGTGGAAATGCGTGAAAATGAGCGATTCCAAACGCAGCGGATCGAATCCGTACTGCCGCATCCGCAGGGCGGCGCACCAGCCGGTGTCGACCAGGTGCTTGCCGTCGATGAGAAAACAGGCGGCTTCTCGTCCGACGTCGGGAATGCAACTCCCGTCGCCGACAATGGTGATCTTCATGCCGGCCGTCTCCCGATCGGCCGCCGCTGCGCCGAGCCCCACCCCCATGCCGATCGCCGCGACGGCGGCTTTGCGGCTGAAATCACGGCGCGTCAGTCTGTCACGATTCGTTGGCATTGCTCACCTCGCAGAATCTCCCACCATCAGCTCGCAGACGACGAAGTTGTGCGGAGGCACGGCCACCTCGACGCGGCCGGATCTGGTCGGCAGCGGTCGCCCCGTGTCCATGTCCCTGGCACTGCGGATGGTCGCGTCTTTAAGCCGCACGGAAACTGTTTCCGGCTGCGTCTGCGCAAGGGCCGGGACCAACACGCACCATATCTTGTCCGTGCTTCGCCGTGCCAGGGCAAGCCCGCGGAAGTTCGCCGCATCCACCAGTTTGTTGCACTGCGTAGCGTCGAGATAATCCCGCCCGAGGGCCTGTAGCAGCCGGGCTTGCCGGTTCACCAGCCCGGCGAAGCGGGCGTCGCAGCGTTGGCTCAGATAGATGTTGATGCCCGCACAGCCGAACCCAAGTGCCACGCCCGCCTCCAGGCGGATGACTTCGCAGGGAAAAAGCGTGTTCGGCCGCCAATAGTCCTTTTCCGGCAGCAGCCACTCGTCGCACAGGTAGGGCGACAGCGGCGCGTTGCCAATGGACCGGCGCATCCTCGTCAGCGTCTCCACGAAGCCGACGTCGGCGCCGTCGGCGTAGGCATAGAAGCCGGGCGCGAAGAAATCCAGCAGACCAACCTGCTTGGCCACGTCCGCGCCATAGCCGTACCGGTAATTCTCGACCTCGAAGTGTCCCGCGGGCGACCCCAGACAACTCCAGCCGCTGTAGGAACCCAGCAGCGCGCCGGGGCTTGCCTCGCTCAGACGCCGGCGGATCGCGCCCAAGACCTGGTTGAGTTGCCCAATGCGGAACTCGGCCCAATGGGGCTCGAAGTAGCGGCCGCCGGGGCGGACGTCGTCCGGCCATTTCACGTCGCCGAGCCCGGTCGCCTTTCGGAACGCATCGCGGCAACGCTCGCAGTAGCAGATCGAGGTGCCCGGCCCTTCCCAGTCGAGATACAGTCCCGCGCAACCCAGCTTGAGCGGGGCAACGACCCGGTCCAGGCTTTCCTTGGCTCCCGGCCGCTCGGCCACCAGGTACGTGGGACACCAGTAGAGCGGTCGCGGGTGGCCGTCCATGCCCACGGCCGAAGCTTCGGGGTGTGCGTGGATGGGTTTTTGCAGCGGTTGCTGGCCGCTGTCGAGCACCCGAAGTCCGGCCTCTTTTGCCAATCTCACCGTTTCCCGGTCGGGCTCCGCAATGTGCACTTCGTTGAAACCCGTGTCTGCCAGCGTGCGGAAGTATCCGGCCAGCGTCTCGCCCGCAACCTGGTCCGAGCTGCGCCACGCCTCCCACAGGCCGAGGTGGGCCCACGGCGGCGGCGATTGTTTGCCAAGCCCCGGCAGCACCGTGACCCGGACCACACGCGGCGGGCTTTCGCCCTGGCTGGAAGCGAACCGCGTGCGGAACTCGTATTGGCCGGGCGCGAGCGCGACGCGGGCGAAAACCGTCACCGGCGCGTACTGGCGGGTCCACATGATCTGGTTGTGGTCTTCCGCCCCATAGTTGGCCGGCATCACGAAGCGGGGGCCGAACCGAAGCGTGTAACGCGTCCATGCCTGCCCGCCGTCCTCGGACGTTTCGCGCGTCACGCGATGACCCGGCCACCAGGCCGGACGCAGGGCGGCATCCTCGGCGGACCATGGCTTGTCCAGACAGCCGAACTCGATCTCCACTCCGCGCGGCACGTCCAGCCGCAGCACGCAATCCCTGGCGGGCTGGGAGGCCGAGTTGAGGTAAGAGATGGAAGTTGGCCACACTGCCCCCGGCGCGACGAACCACCGCCCGGCGTTCCATTGCGGCGGTGAAAACAGGGCGTCGGCCTTTTCCGGCAGGGCCGCCGGCGCGTTCGGATCCCACCGCTCGTCGGTCGTAAAGGCGATGGCATCCACCTTGTGCACGCAGCCGGTCGCGTGCTTGGCAACGGCGATGCGGGCCTCGAACTTCGCCGGCAGCCTGAGCCGCCCGAGCTGCTCCCACCAGTTGCCGTCCCGGTGATGATTGCCGAAAACCAGCGGCCCGGCGTCGCCGAGGTAGAGCTCGTTGCTGCGGTCCGCCTTGCCGCTGTTCCAACTCCGGGCCCACACGATGTATTGCCCCGGCGGGATGACGATCTGCCGCCGCACCGCGCACGGTTTTTCGGCCGCGGTCTGAATCTGCTTGCCCATCGAAGCGTCGGGGGCGTACTGGAGGGTCCAGTGATCCGCGCCGTCCAAGCGAAGCCCCGCGAAGCTCTCCGCCTCGACGACGATCGGCGCGGCCGTTTGTGCCGCACCGAGGCAGACGGCACACAGAGCTAACGAGAGCGCGGTCATGATCGCCCTGCGGATTCGGCTGCCGGATGGATCGGGAAGCGCGATCGCGGCATGTTTCCAGCGGCTCCCATCATGGCGTCGCCTCCAGGATGCGGACCTCGAACGGCTGCAGCTCGATGCGATACTGGGAGGAGGCCGCCACACGCTGCGTGGGCCGGGCCGCGTCGGCCTGCCACGGGCTCTTGAGCGTGAACGCCGCCGGGGCACCAACGGGCAATTCAAACGCCTCGGCCAATGTGAGCGTAAGGACTTGCGGCCGCCGACTGGGATTGCGCACGCAGAGAATCCCCTTGCGCGGCGACCACGACGCGTAGCCATAGGGCTCGCTCCTGCCGGCATCGCCGCCGATCCAATGTGTATCCGCCAGCACGTCGGCGTTCGCCCGCGACCAGCGGGCCGCCTCGGCCAGCGCGCCCCACAAGGCGGGCGTCATCATCTGCGGCGTCACGTACAGTTCCTGGAACTGCGTGCCGTCGCCGAAGAACATGCGGAACTCGTCGACAAGGTCCTTGGCGTCGCGGCCCGCCTGTGCGGCATGGCCGAGGCGGGCATACATGATCCCCTGGTTCATCACGGCGTTGAGCGGACAGAGCGGCCCGCGGCGGACGACCGACCGCTGCGTGTCCACGTCGCGATAGTTGATCCATTGCTGCCGCAGCGAGCCTTCGCCGCAAAAGTCGGAGTCTTCGCCGTCGCGGCACACCGCATCGCCATACCAGAGCCAAAACGGCGAGGGCCAGATGCCCGTGGTGGGAGCCAGGCACACGTCGGGGCACAGTTCCCGCAGCTCCTCGCAAAGCCGCATGAGCGCGGCAATGTCGGCCAGCTCGTCCCGGTCGAGCTTGTCATAAGCCAGCCCTGCCGCGATGCCGTCGAGCTTGAAATAATTCGCCCCCTGCTCAGCCATCTGCCGGCAGGCATCGCGGAAGCGGGCGTAATAGCGGGGGCCGGCCAGGGCAAAACCCTGGCGGTTCGTCTCGAAGCCCAGCGGCCGCCCGTACCGCAGCCGCTGCTCTTTCTTCGGCCCGTAGCCGCCGAAGGGCGACAACCACACGCCGACGGCCGACTGGTAACGGGCCGCGGCATCGCGAAGCGGGAGGAAGCCGTGGGGAAATCCGGCGCTAAACCGCCAGAGCCTTTGCGGATCGTCCCAACCGTCGTCGATGACCAATGAATCGAGCCGCACACCCCGCTTTTCCACCAGTTCGCGGCCGAAAAGGTCGATCGCCGCCAGGCACTCCGCTTCGTCGGCGTTGCGGTTGGACCAACAGATGTCGTACCAGGAGTTATAGTGCAGAAAGGGTCGATAAGGGTGGGCTCGCTCGCGCTCGACGTAATAGAGAAAGGCACGCCGCATCTGGCCCGCCGGCGCGACACCGACAACTGCCGAACAACGGAACGAGTTCCCCGCCCGCAGCGCCGCTCTCGACGGCAACCCGCACCGCACCCGGCCCGCGCGGCCCTGGTTCTCGGCCAAGGGGCTCTCGCAGGCGAGGAACAGCTTGCCGGCCACGACGGGCGAGCCGCGGACGTCGCCGGCCGTTCCGGCCTCTTCGACCGCCAGATCGGCCAGCACGACCTCCGCCAGCGGCAAGTCGGCGCCGCGAGCCCGCAAGGAAAGCTCCTGGCGGACATAGTTGTCGCCATCGCGAAGCATCGCCCGCCACTCCACGTGCACGGTGCCGTCGTCGGTGGCCAGCGTGGCCGAAATGCATTTACCCGCGCAGTGGCTTGACGCCCGCGCCGCTCGAACGTCGATCGGAAGCCGTTCACTTCGCGGCGGAGCGAGAACTTTCATGGCGGACGCGGGAATCGTTTTTCCGCCGCTGAGCACAATCGAGAACAGCTCGCTGCCGCCGCTGATCGTACGTCCCGAGAGCTGATCGAGGATGGGACCGGGCCGCAGACGTCCTTCGGCCGTCCGCCACGCCGCGCGGAGAACCGCGTTCTCCAGCCGCCACTCGTCCGACTTGACAACAGCCGTGGCCGGGCCGGGCTGGCGGCCGGGAAACTCCACCGCTCGGACTGCCGATGCCGCGAGCATCGGCGTCAGTACGGCAACCACCCAGCGAAACCGTTGCCGATTTGCCATAGTCTCGGTCCTTGTTCTGGGCCAGCATTCGGGGAAGGACGCCCTTGGCGCTCATGGTATGGTGGGAGCAGGCGCAGCACAAGAGTTCCGCGGAAGAGAACCATGAAGCGCAAAGGTTCGCCGCGGGATGCCGAGAAGAAACGAAGGTGGCGAAGCGCTGCGGCAACAAGGGGCAGCGGGGAGTTGATCGGGGAATAAAAAACGCCCCGGGATTACTCTCTCGGGGCGTCGGCGAATGAACCGTCTCGCGGTCAAGGCAGCGCGAAATAGCTTCCGGGACACCGGCATCAAGCACCGGTAACCACCGTGCTTCCCGGGAAACGCAATCGCGCGGTGCCACGCTGGGCCCGACCACCAGGCCTTCCGCACTGCTGCACAAGGCGGCGGCACCCGCCGCGTGCGGTAGCGACTATTTCAGGGCCATTTCCTTGAGGCTTCGTAAGGCACGAAGCTTGACCTTGTTGTAGGCCGGCTTGGCGGGCCGATCTTGCAGTTCCTTGGTGAACGGGTTGAGAACGCCCTTTTGTGCCGGGCGCGCCGGAACCTTCTTCTTCTCGATCTTCAGCAGACCGGGAATCGTGAAAATGCCGATGCCGCGGGGGCCGAGGTTCTTGCGAACTTCCTCGGTCATCGCGTCCAGAACGGCGGCCACCTGTTTCTTGCTGAGATCGGTGGCGTTGGCAATGTTCTGAAGGATCTCGGTCTTCGTGGGTGCTTTCTTGGCTACTTTCGCCATAATCAGTTGCCCTCCATGCGAGGTCTTGTTGAGGTGAACAATCTGTCCGTCCGACAAAGTGGACTTGATGATTAAAGTCGGTTCACGAAAAAAAGCAACCCGAAAAACGGCTAGAACCACCGAAAATCCGAGAAATATCGGGCTACGGAGGCAATTTCTCCCCATTTTTTGGCCGGTTTTTTTGCATCAGCGCGCCGGAATGCCCAAAAAACAGGGCTTCTTGCCGCCCCCCGCCTATGCCAAAATCAGGCGACCAAACGTCCGCGCGGTTGCGTACCAACAAGAAGTGTCGCAAGGACAATGCCAACGGTATCAATCGTTACACTTATGCCGCTCCGCCGTGCCCCGCTTCCTAAGGAGATCCCGAGGAAACTTGCTATCGCAGGGCCTGTCATCTAGGATTGGTATGCGCCAACGTTCACGGCTAGCACGATGAGGAAACGGATGAGCCCGAGGAGGGGTTTCTATTTGGCCGTAGCGGTCCTGGCCACGCTGGCAGCCGACGCTTTGGGCCAGGTCCGGCAAAATCCGCGGCGGCCGGTGCCCGCGCCAAGAACGGCGCCGGAGCCAAGAACGGCGCCCGCGCCAAAAACAGCGCCCGCGCCAAGAGCGATACCTGCGCCAATAGCAATACCCGTGCCAAGAAGGGTGCCCGGGCCCAGAACGGCGGTCCCGCCGGGGGCCTTGGCCGATGAGGAGTTGGCCGACGATGTCTTTGTCCCGCCCGATCGCCACACGCTGCAGCGGCTGGCCGATTCGCGGAAGCTTCTGGCCGAGGGACGCTTTGGCGAGGCGGTCCGTTACCTGGGCGACATTCTCGACGCCCCCGAAGACTTCTTCTTCCAGCCGGAAAAGCACTCCGCGGTCCATCGCAGCCTGATCACCGAGGCCCGGCGGCTGGTGGGCCAGATGCCCCGCGCGGGCCGCGAAATGTACGAGCTGGAGTACGGCGCCCGGGCCCGGCGAATGCTGGACGAGGCGCTGGCGGCCGGCAACGTGGCCGCTCTGGCCGAGGTCTCGCGGCGATTCTTTCACACCCGCAGCGGTTATCAGGCCACCTTCCTGTTGGGCCTGTACCACTTCGACCACGGCCGCCCTTCGTTTGGGGCCGCGACGTTGCAGCGATTGCGAGAAGCGGGACCGTATGCGGAAGAGATGGAACCCGGTTTGTCGCTGATGATGGCCGCCTGCTGGATTCAGGCCGGCGCGCCGGAGAAGGCGCGGGAAGTCCTGGTCGCGCTGCGGGCACGCCAGCCGGCGCTCCGCGTCGCCGTTGCCGGCCACGAGGTTCCCCTCTTCACCAACGACGCCGAAGCCGTGGACTGGTTCGTTCGCGCAACGGGGTTACACACGGCGGCCGGGGCGGCCGAAAGCGATCAGTGGCTGATGTTCCGCGGCGACGCTACCCGTACGGCCGCCAGCAGCGGCGGTGCGCCGCTGTTGAACTTGCGCTGGCGCGTGGCTGTAACCGACGATCCACTCTTGGAAGCCGCCTTGGAGCAGTACGAGAAGCAATGGCACGAGCACGGTGCTTCGACCATTCCGGCGCTGCATCCGCTGGCGGTCGGCGACGTGTTGTTGATGCGGACGGCGCGAAACCTGCTGGCCGTGGACTATTCGACCGGCAAGCGATTGTGGGAGGTGCCGGCCGAAGGCGCGCTCGAGTTGAATCCCGAGGTGCCGGCTTCGGAGCTGCAAATGCGGCAGTCGATGTTGTTGGGCGGCATCGAGCAACGCATTTGGAACGACATGACCTACGGCACGCTCAGCAGCGACGGGCAGTGCGTCTTCGCCGTGGAAGAGGACCAGGACGAAGCAACGGGGGTCGGCATCCCGAGAAACGGCGTCATTCGCTTGGGGCCGGCCTTGATCGTCGGGCGAGCGCGAGCCATGGGCGGGGGACTGCCCGACGAACAGACTTCGGCCTGCAACCGGCTGGCGGCTTACGATATTCGGACGGGGAAACTCCGCTGGCACCTCGGTGGTCCTGGTCCGGCCGGCCGGCACGCCCTCCGCCAGGCCGAGACGTTTTTCCTTGGTCCACCGCTGCCGCTTTTGGGCCAGCTCTACGCGTTGGGCGAAATCAAGGGCGAAATCCGCCTCTTGGTCCTCGACGCCGCGACGGGAAACCTTCTTTGGTCGCAGCAATTGGCCATGGCCGAGCAAGGCGTGGTTCAGGATGCCATGCGCCGCTGGGCCGGCGCCTCGCCCTCCTATGCCGACGGCGTCCTGGTTTGTCCGACCACGACCGGGGCAGTCGTGGGTCTCGAGTTGGCCACGCGATCACTCCTGTGGGGATACCGCTACGGCAACAGCCGGGCGGCTGGCCGTCTGAACATGGGCATGCCAATGGTCTTCGCCGGGCCGGGACCGTCGCGGTGGATCGACGGCAGCATCTCCATTGCCGACGGCCGCGTGCTGGTCACCCCGGCGGAATCCGACTGGCTCTATTGCCTCAGCCTCCAGGACGGCGGGCTGCTGTGGAAGTGCCCCCGCAAGAACGATTTGTACGTGGCGTGCGCCGATCGGGACAAGGTCGTGCTGGTGGGCCGCCGGAGCGTGCGCGCCCGGCGCATGGCCGACGGTACGTCGGCCTGGGAGCGCCCGGTCGAATTGCCCGAAGCCAGCGTGCCCAGCGGCCGCGGATTTCGGGCCGGCGATCGCTATTTTCTCCCCCTTAGCAGCGCCGAGATCGTGGGCATCGATCTGGAACGGGGCCGCATCGTGCAGGTGGCCAAATCGCGGAAGGGAGACGTTCCCGGCAACATCATTTGTCATCGGGGAAAGGTCGTTTCGCAAGCGCTCGAGAGCGTCGACGCCTACTTCCAGTTGGATGCCGTGCAGGCGGAAGCCCAGCGACGTCTGGCGGCCAATCCCAATGACGCCGAGGCCCTGTCGCTGCGCGGCGAAGTTCTGCTCGACGGGGGAAAACGGGGCGAGGCCGTCGCCGCTTTCCGCCGGGCGTACCAGTTGGACGCCGATCCGCACACCCGCATCTTGCTCCGCGACACCCTCTTGGACGGCCTGCGCACCGATTTTGCCGCCTATCGCCACCAGAGCGACGAAGCGGCGCGGCTGCTCGACGACCCTGGCGAGCGGGCGATCTTTTTGCGGCTGATGGCCGACGGCTTGCGGCAGGCTGGCGAGTGGGCGCCGGCCTGGGAGTCCTATCAGAAGCTTGTCGATCTCGAACCAGACGCCTTGCCGCTCGATCCGATCGACACCGTCCTCACCGTGCGGCGGGATCGCTGGTTCCAGGGGCGGCTGGCGCTGCTGCGCGAGCCGGCAAACGGGCAAGCCGTGGCCAACATCGATGCCGCCGTCGCCGGGCGGCTGAAGGCGGCCGTGGCAGACGGTTCGATCGACGCCTTGCAGCACTTCGTCGACTATTTCGGCAACCAACCGGCCGCGGCGCCGGCGCGAAGCCAACTCGTCCGTCGGCTCAATAGCGCCGGCCGGCTGCTGGAGGCGGAACTGACGGCCGATCGCGGCGCGGAAGCATCGCCGGCGTCGCCTGCCCCGGCAAGCGGCGATCGCCCCGCGAAACGGGACGAGCCGAGCTGGCCGCTGGGCAAGGTGGAAGTCGAGACGGTCACCTCGCATGCCCCGCCCGTGAACCCTTATGGCCGCTTCGTCATCGAGAAGCACGGCAGCTCGGGACCGTTTTTTGGCGACCTGTCGCTCCACTTCGACGATATGCGCCACTCGCTGTTGGGCCGCGACGGCTACGGGCGAACGCTGTGGGAGCTTTCGCTGCTCAGCGAAGGGCAGCGGATGAACTTCGCCTACGGCGGCAGCCGCAACCTGGTGCAGGCGCGAATCAAGGGCCACCTGCTGCTCGTCGCGCTGGGCTGGAAGCTCTTGGCGATCGATACGCTGGGCGCCGGCCACGACGGCACGCCGCGGGTGCTCTGGACCCAAGACTTGATGAGTTCCGGCATCGAACTGCCCGGCTTGCGCGCGCTACCCATGCCGTTGGGCAACCTGCCGTGGCAGTGGCAGCAGCAGTTTGCCCAGTCCTACGAGAGGACAAGCCTGCTGGGACCGGTCACCAGCCAATGCGTCTGCTTCCAGCGGCTGCGCCACCTGGCCGCCGTCGATCCGCGAAATGGACAAACGCTGTGGGTGCGCCAAGACGTGCCGGCCGGCAGCGATCTGTTCGGCGACGAGGAGCACCTGTTCGTTCTGTCGCCGAACCGCCAGGAGGCCATGTTGCTCCGCACCAGCGACGGCGAACTGCTGGGGACGCGGAAAATTCCCCGGCTGAGCGGTCGCCAGGTGCTTCCCAGCGGCGAGGTGAAAGACGTCTTCCTGCACCTGGAAGAGTTTTGTCTGGCCGCGCTCGGGCGACGGTTGCTGCTTTGGTGGCCCGACGGCGACGGGCGAGTGCTAACGCTCGTCGATCCGCTGGAAGGTCGCGACGTGTGGCCGGAGCGAAGGTTTTCGGCCGCCGCGCGGGCCGCCGTCGTGGGTGACCAGGCGGTCGGCGTGCTGGAGCCGGATGGCCGGTTCCTGCTGCTGGGTCTGCCCGATGGCCGCACCATTGCCGACGTCAAGCTGGACGCCGAGCCGAACCTGCTCGATATCATGCTGCTGGGCGGGCGCGGCCAGTATTTTCTGATCGCCCGCCGCGCGACGCAGACACTCGCGTCGATTCAAGCCTTGCCCGGCTGCGCGATCAAACCGATTTACCACGGTCGGCTGTACGCGCTGGACGAGCGGGGGAAGCTGCAATGGCCCGCACCCGTCGTCTTGACAAATCAATATCTCTGGGCAGACCAGCCGCCGCGGCTGCCCGTCTTGTGCTTCGCCGCGCTGCAGTTCAACCACGTGTTCAACGGCCAGGACTTCCAGCAGATGTCCCTGCTGTGCATCGACAAGCGCCACGGCCGCGTCGTCTGCAAGCAGGACGTCCCGATTTACGCCGGTCTGCTCGACGTCACCGGCGACGCCGAGAAGAAGACTGTTGATTTAGTGCTGCAGCGCAGCATCCTCAGGCTCCGCTTCACCGACCAGCCTTGGCCACCGGCGGCCACCGGCGGCCAGTCCGGCGACGCATCGGCGGCAGACAGTACCCCGGGCGGCCTGTGGAAGTCGATCGAGCGGACGCTCGGCCGCCTGATCGACGAGAGCTCGAAAGTTCCTGGGGGGCGAAGCAACGTCAAGCCCGCGCCCCGTGCCCGGCAGCCGAGGCCCGCCCGGCCGGGCCCCGTCAAGAAGCGATCGGAGCAAGACCCGTTCGCCGATTGACCGTCTCTCGCCGGCACGTGTGAGAAAGCATGATCCGAACCATGTCGATGGCAGGCACTCAGAGAAGTAACGCCAGTTTAGCCGCCGCGTCCACACGGCGCGCGCTGCGGTGCCGCCCGCCATGTGACGCTCGTCTTCCGGGCCCCCGGAAACTGCTCGGCGCCCTGCTGATCGCCCTGTCGGCCATGCAGCCGGCCGCGGTTTTCGCCGCCGAAAAGAATTCCGAGGTGGAACGGGTGATCGCCCGCGGACTGGAGTGGCTGGCCGCTCATCAATCCCGCCTCGGCCATTGGACGGCGGCCAACGATCATTATCCGACCTCGATGACCGCGCTGGCCGCCACGGCCCTGTTGTGCGAAGGCTCGACCACCACGCAGGGCAAGTACGCCGCCAACATCAACAAGGCGGTCGAGTACCTGGTGAATCGCAGCCGCGCCAACGGGCTGATCGGTGATCCGCTGCGCGACGATCGTTACACCTATGGCCACGGTTTCTCCATGCTCTTCCTCTCGCAGGTGCTGGGCGAAGAGGAAGACGCCGAACGCCGCGAGCAACTGATCGACGTTCTTACCCGGGCCGTGGTGTTTACCGGCCGCGCGCAGACCAAGAGCGGCGGCTGGGGATACGTCAGCGCCAAGGACGGCAACGATTTCGACGAAGGCTCGACCACCATTACCCAGGTGCAGGGGCTGCGCGGCTGCCGCAACGCCGGCATCCCCGTCCCCAAGGAAATTGTCGACAAGGCCGTCGAGTACATCAAGAAATGCACCGGCCCGGACGGCGGCGTGCGCTACAACCTGGCCAGCGCCGGCAGCGGCGGCCGGCCGGCCATCACCGCGGCCGCCATCGCCTGCCTGTTCAACGCCGGCGATTACGACAGCCAATACGTCCCCAGGCTGCTCCGGTATTGCAAGAGCAACCTGGAAAACATCTCCAATCAGGGCTTCGGCCATTGGCACTACGCCCATTACTACTACTCCCAGGTCCTCTACCGCGAAGGGGGCAAGGAGTGGGAGCAATATCGCGATAAGATCTTCGCTCGCATCGTCTCCGAAGCCGGCGATGACGGGTCGTGGAATCAGGGCTACATCGGCACCGTCTATACGACGGCCACAAACCTGATTATTCTGCAGATTCCCAAGGGCACCTTGCCCATTTATCAGCGTTGAACCGCGGCAGCCGGCAGGAGCCACGCGCCGCAGCGGAGCATTACACACACTACCGAGGATGTTCATGAGCGATCACGAAGCAAGCCTTCAGCAGAGCGCCGCCATCGAACGGCTGGGCGCCGCCCGGCAAAAAATCATCGACCAGTTGAGCCAAGTCATCGTCGGCCAGAGCGAGGTGATCGAAGAGCTGTTGATCTCGCTCTTCAGCCGAGGCCATTGCCTGCTGGAAGGGGTGCCGGGCCTGGCCAAAACGCTCATGATCAGCACGCTCAGCCGGGCGCTGAATCTCAGCTTCAGCCGCATTCAGTTCACGCCGGACCTCATGCCGGCCGACATTACCGGCACCGACGTGATCGAAGAGAATCGCAGCACGGGGATCCGCGATTTCCGCTTCATCGAGGGGCCACTCTTCAGCAACGTGATCCTGGCCGACGAAATCAACCGCACGCCGCCCAAGACGCAGGCTGCCCTGCTCGAGGCCATGCAGGAGCAGCAGGTGACGGTGGGCCGGCTGCGGCATCAACTGGCCGATCCGTTCTTCGTGCTGGCCACGCAGAACCCCATCGAGCAGGAAGGCACCTATCCGCTCCCCGAGGCCCAACAAGACCGCTTCATGTTCAAGGTCTTCGTCCGCTATCCGAGTTTTGACGAGGAGTTCGAGGTCGCCCGGCGAACCACCGCCACGCCGGTCGATACCATCGCACCGGTGCTGACGGCCGAAGAGATCATCGCCTTGCAACGCCTGGTCCGCCAGGTGCCGGCCTCCGACCACGTCATTCGCTACGCCCTGTCGCTGGTGCGGCAAACCCGCGTCCACGAGCCGGGCGTCCCCGACTTCATCGAAGAGCAGTTGAGTTGGGGCGCGGGGCCCCGGGCGGTGCAATTCCTGGTCCTCGGCGGCAAGGCCCGGGCGCTGCTGCAGGGCCGCAGCCACGTCACCTGCGAGGACGTGCAGGCGCTGGCCAAGCCCGTGCTCCGCCACCGCCTGGTGCTGAGTTTCACCGCCGAGAGCGAAGGCGTCACGCCCGACGCCGTCATCGAGCGGATCCTGTCGATTACCCCCACCCGTGAAGACGAGCTCAGCGGCGATGCACGTTTCCAAAAGATTTTTGCATCCTGAGGCGATCAAGCGGATCGCCCGGCTCGACCTTCGCGCCCGACACATCGTCGAGGGGTTTCTTTCGGGCATGCATCGCAGTCCGTACTTCGGCCAGTCGGTCGAGTTCCGCCAGCATCGCCCCTACGCCTCGGGCGACGATCTGCGCTACGTCGATTGGAAGGTCTGGGCGAAGCAGGATCGCTACTACGTCAAACAGTTCGAGGAAGACACCAACCTGCGCTGCACGCTCCTCTGCGACGTCTCGGGCAGCATGCGTTACGGCCGCGGGGCGATGAACAAGTACGAATACGCTGCGACGATCGCCGTGAGTCTGGCCTACCTGCTCTTGCGGCAGCAGGACGCGGTCGGCTGCGTGGCCTTTGACGACGCCGCCCGCGTGACCGTGCCCTTGCGGACCAAGCGGAATCACCTGGACTCGATCATTCAGGCCCTGGAGTTGGCCGCCCCGCGGCAGAAGACCGATCTCGGCCAAATCCTGCGAACCGTGGCCGAGAGCAGTCCGTGGCGGGGGCTGATGGTGTTGATCTCGGATTTGCTCGTCGAGCGTGCCGGCCTGTTCCGCGGCCTGCGGCTGTTACGCAGCCGGGGACACGACATCATGGTGTTCCACATCCTCGACGACGACGAGCTGGATTTTCCCTTCAACGGGCCCACGCGCTTCGACGGGCTGGAACTGCCCGAGCAGCTCCGCTGCAACCCCCGCGCGTTACGCGAGGGCTATTTGGCGGCCCTGGCCGTTTATTTGGACGAAATCCACCGCGGTTGTTCGCGGCACAATATTGACTACGTGCAGCTCCGTACCAGCCAGCCGCTCGACGCCGCCTTGGCCGCGTTCCTGAGCAAGCGGATGGGAATGAACCATAGGAAGAGGGACTAGTGCATGTTCCGCAAGCTCGGTTGGGGCGGCAGTTGTACTGCCGACACTGGGGTGGCAGTGCAACTGCCACCCCAACTCGGCGAAGCCGCAAGCGGACCATTGACCGATAATCTCAGATCTCGAATTTCAGATCTCAAATCCCCGCCCCCTGAACCCTGAACCCCGACCCCTGAACCCTCCCCCCCATGCCTTCCTTCCTCCATCCCGCCCTGTTCTGGACCTTGGGCCTGCCGACCCTGGGCGTGGTGGCTATTCCCGTGTTGATCCACCTGATCAACATGATGCGGCACCGGCGGGTGCAGTGGGCGGCCATGGAGTTCCTGCTGCTCAGCCAAAAGAAAAACCGCACCTGGGTGCTCTTGAAGCAAATGTTGCTCTTGGCGCTCAGGATGCTGGCCGTGGCCGCCATCGTGCTGTTGGTCGTTCAGCCGGTGTTGGAAAACCAATGGGGAAACTTGTTGGGCGGCACGCGCACCCATCACATCATGCTGTTGGACGACAGCTTTTCCATGTCCGATCGCTGGGAAGATACCGACGCCTTCGCCGAGGCGAAAAAAGTCGTCGAGCGGATCGGCGGCGAGGCGGCCCGGCAACCGCATCCCCAGCTCTTGACGCTGCTGCGTTTTTCCCGCGTCGGCCGCTTCCAGCGGGCGGCCGAGCCCGATTTGCTCAAGCAGCCGGTGGGCGGCGAGACGCCTGACAAACTGGCCGAGTTGCTCGGCCGGCTCAAGGTCTCGCAGACCGCCGCCGGGCCCATCCCCGCCTTGCAGGCCGTAAGGCAGTTGCTGGGCCAGAACGACGGCGAGCGGCGCATCGTCTACTTGATCTCCGATTACCGCGTCCGCCAGTGGGATCGGCCCACGCAGCTTCGCACCGAGTTACAACACCTGAGCGAGGCGGGCGCGGAGCTTCATCTGGTCAACTGCATCGATCGCGCCCGGCCCAATCTGGCCATCGCCTCGCTTGCCTCGGCCGACGGCATCCGCGCCGCCGGCGTCCCCTGGTTCATGGAAGTGGGCGTACAGAACTTCGGGACCGCGCCGGCGAGAAACGTTTCGGTCATCCTGGGCGAAGACGGCCACGGCCGGCCGTCGGTCACGCTGGCCGAGATTCCGCCGGGCAAGCTGGTCAAGGAGCGGTTTTCCGTGCATTTTCCCGATGCCGGCCGGCACGAGATCACCGCCCGGCTGGAGAGCGACGCGGTGGCGGCCGACAACTTCCGCTATTGCGCGATCGATCTGCCGCCCGACGCCCCGGTGTTGCTGGTCGATGGCGACATCGAGGCTCGTGACGCCCGCTACCTGAGTTGGGCCCTGGCGCCCGGCGGGCCCGTGCGGACGGGCATTCGGCCGCAGATCGAGACCGCGCGCTACCTGGGCCTCAAGCCGCTCGCCGGCTACGTGGCCGTGAACCTGGCAAACATCGAGCGGCTCGATCCCTTGGCGGTCCAGGCCTTGGAGAAGTATGTTGCCGACGGCGGCGGGGCCGTTTTCTATATGGGCGAACGCTCCGAGGCGAAATATTTCAACGACGTGCTCTATCGCGACGGCAAGGGACTGTTCCCGGTGCCCCTGGCCCATCCGGCCGAGTTGGCCATCGACCGCCTGGAGCCGGCCCCCGACGTACAGGCCGAGAAGCACTTCATCTTTCGCATTTTTGCCGGCAAACGCAACAGCTTCCTGCAAACGGTGACGGTCGAGCGCCATTTTGCCCTGCCGCAGGGCTGGCGGCCGCCGCCCGACTCGACGCTGAGCGTGGCGGCCAGTCTCCGCAACGGCGCCCCGCTGGTCGTGGAACGCCGCTTCGGCAAGGGACGTGTGGTGGCCTTCCTGACCACGGCCGCCCCCACGTGGAACAATTGGGCCCGCAACCCGAGCTTCGTCGTGGTTGTGCAGGACTTGCAGGCCTATCTGTCGCAACGACCGGGCGAAGCAGAGTCGCGGCTGGTCGGCTCGCCGCTGGAGCTGCGGCTGGATCCGGCGCTCTACCAGCCGCACGTCCGCTTCACCACGCCGGAAACGGGCGCGGGGGCCACCACGGCCCTGAGCGCGTCGCTGATGGCCGACGGCAGCCTGGCGGCTGTGTTGCCCAACACCGAGTTGAGCGGATTTTACGAGGCACAGCTCACCCGCATCGACGGCGCGACCGAGCGGCGGCGCTACGCCCTGAACGTCGATCCGGCCGAAGGCGACCTGAGCGCGCTGGGCCCCGAGCAGCTTGCCGCCCGACTGGAAGGCGTCAAGTATCAGTACGAGCAGGCGGCTGCATTTCAATCGACGGCGGGCGAGTTGGCCGGCTATAATTTGGGCGCGGCCATCCTCTATGGGCTGGTTTTGCTGTTGCTGGCCGAGCAGATTCTCGCTTGGTCGGCCAGCTACCATCCGGCCGGTCGTCGCGACCTGGCGCAAGGAGGTGCGTCATGACGCACGCCATCCTGCCGCTGTGGGCCGACGGCCTGACGCGCACGACCTTTCACTGGGGACGCATCCAATCGAACGCCGACTGGATTCTGCCCATCGCGGTGTGCGTGGCGATCTTGTTGTTCGTTCGCTATCTCTATCGCCGCGATGCGGCGGAACTGCACCCGCTGTTGGGCTGGCTGCTGACGGCCCTGCGGACCGCGACGTTCCTCGGTCTGCTGGTCCTCTTCTTGCAGCCGCACTGGCGCTCCGAGCGCGAGGTGGTGCGGAACTCGCGGGTGGCGCTGCTGGTCGATACGAGCCTGAGCATGGGGGTCGCCGACGGCGAGTCTTCCGCTGCGGCTGCCCCGGTGAGCCGCGAGCAGCAAGTCATCGCGGCACTGGGCAAGACCGATTTCCTGGCTCGGCTCCGCCAGGTTCACGACGTGATGGTCTTTCCCTTTAGCGAAGACCTGGCTCGGGACCGCATGACGAGCCTGCCCAAGCAGGAATTGGACCCGGCGGAGGACGCGTTTCTCCGATCCGCGCCACCCTCACCCCCATCCCCTCTCCCGCAAGCGGGAGAGGGGAGCAGGCTGGCCGGGCCCGATTGGGCCAAGCTGTTGGCCCCCACCGGCACCGAAACCCGGCTCGGCCAGGCGCTCCGGCAGTTGATCCAGACCGAGCGGGGCGGGCCCATTTCGGGCGTGGTCGTCCTCAGCGACGGCGGCCAGAACGCCGGCATCTCACCCGACGCCGCCGTCGAGCTGGCCGCGGAGGCCAAAATCCCCGTCTTCACCGTCGGCCTGGGTTCCGACCGCCAGCCGACCAACGTGGCCGTGAGCGATTTTGCCGTGCCCGCCCGCGCCTATCCCGGCGACCGCTACACGGTGACCGGCTACGTGCAGGCCCACGGCATGACCGGCCGCACGGTCACGGTGCAACTGCTCGGGCGGCCGGCCAGCGACACGGCCGACGCCTCGCGGCACGGCACCGGCCAGGTGCTCCAGTCGCGGCCGATCACCCTCGGCGGCGACGGCGAAGTCGTGCCGGTCAAGTTCGAGCTGACCCCCGATGCGCCTGGCCGGCGGACCTTGTGCTTTCGCATCCAAACCGCGCCGGGCAATCGCGGTCCGGCCGACAACCTCCGCGAGGCCGACGTGGAGATCGTCGATCGGAAGAACCGCGTCCTGCTCTTGGCCGGCGGGCCAACCCGCGATTACCACTTCCTGCGCAGCCAGCTCTATCGCGACCACTCGACCACGTTGGACGTATTCTTGCAGTCGGGCAAACCGGGCATGTCGCAAGAGGCGAGCAAGGTGCTCACCGATTTCCCCGCGACCCGCCAGGAAATGTACGATTACGATTGCGTGGTGGCCTTCGATCCGAACTGGCTCAGCCTCAGCCCGGCCCAGGTCGAGCTGCTGGAGAAATGGGTGGCCGACCAGGGCGGAGGGCTGATCGCGGTGGCCGGGGCGGTCTATGCGGGCAAGGGCATCGGCGGCTGGACGGAAAGCGCTGCCATGATGCCCATTCGCAACCTCTATCCGGTCGAGTTTCCCAGCCGCCTAGCGAGCATGGAGAACAACATGTACGCCAGCAAGGAACCGTGGCCGCTGGAGTTCACCCGCGAAGGATTGGAGGCCGATTTCCTCTGGCTGGGCGACACGGCCACGGCCGGCCGCCAGGCCTGGGCCGGTTTTCCCGGCGTGTATAGCTACTGTCCGTTGCGCGGGCCGAAACCCGGCGCCACGGTCTTTGCCCGCTTCTCCGATCCCCGCACTGCCCAGGCCGGCCGGCAGCCGGTCTATTTGGCCGGGCAGTTCTATGGCACGGGGAGCGTGTTTTACCTGGGGAGCGGCGAGATGTGGCGGCTCCGCACGGTCGACGATACGTATTTCGAGCAATTCTATACCAAGCTGATTCGCCACGTGTCGCAGGGCCGCCTGCTGCGCGGCTCGCGCCGCGGCGTGCTGCTGGTGGGTCAGGACCGCTACATGCTGGGCAACACGGTGGAGGTCCGCGCCCAATTGACCAACGCCCGGCTCGATCCGCTGGTCGTGCCCAGCGTGAACCTGCAAGTCGTCGCGCCGGACGGCGCGGCGCAGACCGTGGCGTTGCGGCCCGATGCCGTTCGGGCGGGCGCCTACTTGGGACAATTCCCAGCCGTCAAAGAGGGGACGTATCGCGTCGAGCTACCGGTGCCGGAAAGCGACGGCGAACGGCTCAGCCGCCGCTTTCAAGTCAAGGTGTCCGATTTGGAGCGGGAGAATCCCCGGCGGAACGACGCCCTCTTGACCGCCATCGCGAAAAACACGGGCGGGAAGTACTATGTCGGCATCCCCAGCGCGATCGACGCCGGCAATCCGAACTCGTTGCCCCGGCAATTGAAAGATCAAACCACGACCCTCATCCAACCGATTGCCCCGAATCCCCAGTGGGAGGAGACGTGGCTGCGTTGGATGATGATCGGTTTGTGCGGCCTGCTCTGTTTTGAGTGGTTGATACGACGAATCGTGAAACTGGCGTAAAATTGGACATGTAGTTTTTGTCCCCTCTCCCGTGGGAGAGGGTTAGGGTGAGGGCAGCGGAAGCCTGAAACCAGTGGCGCACGCCGCCTTCACCCCCGGCCCCTCTCCCGCATGCGGGAGAGGGGAGATGAGTCCCCATGGCCACCATCGACATCGACGATCGATCGCTCCTGGCTCCCGCCATCGTGGCCGCACTCGGCTCACTGCGGAGCCGCCTGCGCCGCTATGTCTGGCTCGAGGGCTGTGGTGCCGCGGTGGCGTGGCTGGGTGCGGCGTTTTGGGCCACGCTCTGCATTGATTGGTTTTTCGAGCCGTCGGCCGTTATCCGCATGTTCCTGCTCAGCGTTGTCGCCGTCGGCTGGGCCATGATCGTGGTGCAATGGATCGGCCGCCGCGCGTTTGTCCATATCAGCGATAGCAACGCGGCCACCGTCTTGGAGCGTCGCTTCCCGGAACTGAACGACAGCCTGCTGACGGCCGTCGTGCTGGCCGGCGGGCGGGCGGATCCGGAGGTCCATCGCGAGCTGCTCGCCCGGACGTGCAGCGAGGCAGCCGCGCACATGGCGGGGCTCGACGTGCGAAAAGTGTTCAATCCGCGGCCGCTGCGGCGCAAGTGCGGGGCGGCCGGGCTGCTGGCGCTGAGCGTGGCCGCGTTTGCCCTGCTGTGCCCCGATGCCTTTGGCACTTGGACGCGGCGCATGCTCCTCTCTTCCGACGAGCTTTGGCCGCGCAGCACGCGGTTGGAGGTGGAAGGTTTCGCCGGCGGCGTGCGAAAAGTCGCCCGCGGCTCCGACGTGGAAGTCGTGGTCCGGGCCGATGCCGCCATGCCCGTGGTGCCGCAAGTCGTCGAGATCCGCTACCGGACCCAGGGGGGCGGCCGGGGGCGGGCGACGATGGACCGCCGTGGCGTGGTCCGCGGTCCCGAAGATCGCTTCCAGCAATATGCCTACACGTTTCGCAGCGTGCTGGCCGACATTCGCTTCGACGTCGCCGGCGGCGACGATCGAGTGCGTGGCCGGTGGATTCAAGTCGTTGATAGTCCCACGATTTCGCAGATGACGCTCGACTGCGAGTTGCCGGCCTACATCGGCCGCAAGGAGCCGCCGCTGCCGGTGAGCGGCGTGATGCAGATTCCGGCCGGCAGCCGCGTGACCGTGCGCGCCGCGGCGGCGAACAAGGACCTGGTGCGGGTGCAGGTCCACGGCATCGTCGACGATCGGCCGGTGCCGCCCCGGGTGCTCAAAGGCACCGACCTGGCGGCCGATCGCCGGGGATTTTCCTACACCCTCGGGCCGCTCACCAAGGACACGACGCTGCTGTTCACCTTGACCGACGCCGACGGCATTCGCGGCCGCGATCCGGTGCGGCTGGCGCTGGTGCCGCTCCCCGATCGGCCGCCGCAAGTGGCCGTGCAACTGGACGGCATCGGGACGGCCGTCACACCGCAGGCCCGCATACCGGCCACCGGCCGCATCAGCGACGATTACGGGCTGGGCCGCGTGTGGTTCGAGTACGCCATCGACGGGCAGAAGCCTGCCAGTCGCCCGATCCGGCAGTTGGCCGATCATCCCACCGAGTTTCCGCTGGTCGATGCCGCCATGGAAGTGCGCGACCTGGCCTTGCGGCCGGGCCAGAAACTCACGCTCAGCGTCAAGGCGGCCGATCTCTGCACGTTGGGCCAGGGCCCCAACGTCTCGGCCAGCGAGCAATGGCTGCTCGAAGTGGTCACGCCGGAACAACTGCGGGTCATGCTCGAATCCCGGGAGTTGGTGCTCCGCCAACGCTTTGACGCGATGATCCAGGAGATGACGGAGACACGCGACCTGTTGGCGCGGCTCGTCGTCGGGCCGCCGGCCGAGCCGACCAAGAACGCCGTGCCGCCCAAAGCGCCGGCCGCCGCCGCCAAGGCCCGCGAGCCGGGGGACGACGAGCCGGACGATTCTCCGGCCCGGCAACGCGTGTTGCGGCGGCTTCGCATCGAAGGGGCGCTGACGAACTGCCGCAAGAGCACGCCCGAGGTCCTGGGCCTGGCCGATTCGTTCGACGACATTCGCAAGGAATTGATCAACAATCGCATCGACACCGCGGAACTGAAGGAGCGGCTGCAAAAAGGCATTGCCGACCCGCTTCGCCGCATTGCCGAGGCGATGATTCCCGAGTTGGAACGCAGGCTGGACGGGCTGCAAGCCGTCTTGGACGACGCCGCGAAGAGTCCCGCGTTGCGGGCTCGGGCCCAAGAGCAGGCCGAAGAAATCCTGCTGGCGATGCGCAAGGTGCGCGACCGGATGATCGAAGTCGAGGATTTCAACGAGGCGGTGGGGCTGTTGCGGGAGATCATCAAAACGCAAGAGCAACTCCACCAGGAAACCCAACAGCGGCACAAGCAGAAGATTCGCGATTTGCTCAAGGAATAGAACATGGCGGGCTGGCGGCGACTTTCGAGCTTGTGGGGACCGGCCCTGATGGCGACCGCGATCGGGTCGGCATGGCTGTGGGCCGACCGCGCCGCGGCGGCGGCCGATGCCCCGAAAGGCCCGGCCAAGGAGGCGGCTGCCGGTCCGGCCGACAAGCTCGCCACCGAAGAACAGCGTGTCGCCCAACGCTACAAACATCTCGAAGACGTGCTGCTGCGGATGGCAGAACTGACCGCGGCAAGCGATCCCCGCCGGGCCGCCCTGCTCAAAAAGGCCGTGGCCCAAAGCAAAGATCAACTCATTTCCGTTCGCCTGGATCGCCTGGTCGAACTCTTGGGCAAGGACCAGCTCTCCCGCGCGCTGGAGAACCAGACCGAAGTCAGTCAGGACCTGCGGGCGCTCTTGGAACTGTTGATGAGTGAGAATCGCGCGAAGCACATAGCCAACCAGCGGGCGCGGATCCGCGAGTATCTCCGGCTGCTCAATGGCGTCATCACGCAGCAGAAGGACATCCAAGGCCGCACCGCCGGCGGCGACGATGCGAAACAACTGGCCGGCCAGCAAGGAAAGGTCGGCGAAAAAACGGGGGACTTGGCCCGCGACATCCGCAAAACCGAGGACCAGAAGACCGAAGAGGGCAAACCGGCCGAAAGTGAAAAACTGGCCGAAGGCGGCGGAAAAAAGAGCGAAGGCGGACAGCCGAAATCGGGCGGCCAGAAAAAGGACGGAAAATCGGGGGACCAAGGAGCGGCCTCGCCGCCGCAAACTCCGCGCGAGCCCTCGGCCCCGGACCGCCTGGAGACTGCCCGGCAGCACATGCAACAGGCCCAAGCCAAATTGTCGCAGGCCCGGCGCCAGGGCGTCGAGCGGCAACAGGAGGAAGCCATCCGCCAGTTGCAGTTGGCCAAGGCAGAGCTGGAAAAGATTCTCCGCCAACTCCGCGAGGAGGAGATTGGGCGGATGCTGGCGATGCTCGAAGCCCGCTTCCGCCAGATGCTCCAACTGCAAGAGGAGGTTTATGAGGGGACGGTGCGGCTGGACAAGGTGCCCGCGGCCGAGCGCGGCCACAACCATGAGATCGAGTCGAGCCGCCTCAGCGGCAAGGAAGCGCAAATTCTCGTCGAGCTCGACAAGGCGTTGCTCCTGCTGCGCGACGACGGCAGCGCCGTGGCCTTCTTGGAGGCGGCCCAGCAGATGCGAGACGACGTCCAGCAGATTGTCGAGCGGCTGGCCGCGGCCAAGGTGGGCCGGCTCACGCAGACCACCGAGGAAGACGTGCTGGCCGCGCTCAAAGAGATGATCGAAGCCCTAAAAAAGGCCCAAAAGGACCTCGACGGCAAGAAACCGCCCCCGGGAATGTCGAAAGCCGGCCGGCCGGAGGACCCGCCGCTGGTGGATATCTTGGCCGAGTTGAAGATGATCCGCGCGTTGCAAATGCGAGTCAACACCCGCACGGCCCGTTACGGTAAACTGATCAGCGGCGAACAGGCCGATAATGGCGAGATCATCGAGGCCCTCAAGCGGCTGGGCCAGCGTCAGGAGCGGATCTACCGCGTCACGCACGACCTGCAGATCGGGAAAAACCAATGAGGCGAGCACTCAGCATTGCACGCATGGTTGCGGGGACGGCCCTGGTGCTGGCCGCCTGTGCGCCGGCGCGGGCCCAGTCGCTGGGGGCCTCCGGCTCACCCACCTGGCGGCCGCCCGAGGCAGCGAAGGTCAAGGCCGACGTGTTCGCCTGGCTCGATGCGAAAAAGATCGATGCGGCCACCCACACAAAGGCCGAAACGCTGTGGTCCAGTGTGCCTGCGCCGGTGGGCGAGGAGGAACTGCTCCTGCGCGTGGCGCAGAGCTTCGCGCTGGCCGACGCCAATGCGGCGAAGCTGGTGGCGCTCTGCTCCGAGCCGCGCCCTCGGTTGCCGCTCGCCGAGCAGGCTTGGCTTCGAGAGCCGAGCTTGGCGCCGCTGGTGGCCGCCAATCTGCGGTTGCTCTACGGCCGTTGGCTGGTGCACCAGTCGCTGTTCGACGAGGCCCACGAGCAGCTCGCCGGGCTCACTCCTGCGCAGGTCGTGGCCCCCGCATCGCTCCTGTTCTACCAAAGCGTGGTCGATCATACCCTGCTCAATAAGGAGGCAGGGTTGAAGGCGATCGAGGAGCTACTCGGGGGCGCGGAGGCAAGTCCCCGCCGTTACGTCGCTTTGGCACGATTAATGCGGGAGGATTTGAAGGGCCTGGAGGAGGATTCGCTCGACCATATCGCCCGGCGAATGGGCGATATCCGCCGCCGGCTCGACCTGGGCCGCGCCGGACCGAAGGTCCGTTCCCAGGAGGACGGGGTCATCAAGTCGCTCGACAAAATCATCAAGAAACTCGAGGAGCAGCAACAGCAGCAAGCGGGCGGCGGCGGCGGCAGCCTTCAGCCCAGCAGTCCGGCGCCCGACAGCGTCCCGATGGGCGGCAAAGGTCCCGGCAACGTCACCAAGAAGGACATCGGCTCGGGCTCGGGCTGGGGAAATTTGCCCCCCAAGGAACGCGAGGAGGCCATGCAGCAGATCGGCCGCGATTTTCCCTCCCATTATCGCGACGTGATCGAGCAGTATTTCCGCCGCTTGGCCACTGAGGGAAGCCAAGGCGCGGGAAGAGACGAGAAAGGAACGAGGAGAGGGCAGTGAAGCCGCTTGCGGCTTCGCATCAAGAGCGAGAAATCCTATGCACCAATTTTTCATATGCCTCTTATTGACCGCCGCCGCGCCGCCGTTCGAAGTGCAAACGCTCGACGGCCAAACGCTGGTCGGCCCACTCGTTGAACTTGCCGCCGACCGGCTCACCATGGATGCCGCGGACGGCCGAAAGTCGCTCGAGATCGAGCGTCTCGTGTCGGTCGTCTCCCGGCAGAAGCCGGCCGCGCCCCCGCCCGAATCGGGGCTGGTGGTCGAATTGACCGACGGTTCGATCATCCTCGCAGAGCGGTACATTGCCCAGGGCGCGCGGGCGAAAATCAGCCTGACCGACGGGCAAGTGCTGGAAACGCCCACCAGCATCGTCCACACGGTTCAGTTTCAACGGCCCGCGGTCGCGTTGGCCGCCGAATGGGGCCGGCTCGTGGGCATGAACGCCGACAGCGATCTGTTGGTGGTCCGCAAGGACGAGAGCCTCGACTATCACAAGGGCGTTCTGCACGACGTGACCGACGACGCGGTTCGTTTCGAACTCGATGGCGACATCTTGCCGGTCAAGCGGTCGAAACTTTATGGAGTCGCCTATCGCCATGGCGTGCCGGCGAACCGGCCGGAGGCGATCTGTCGGATCACCGATGCCGCGGGCTCGCAGTGGGCCGTGCACTCGCTCGGCCTGGCCGGGAAACTGCAATGGACGACGCCCGCCGGCCTGAACGTCGCCCAGGCGATCGACAAGATCGTGCAGATCGACTTTTCCGGCGGTAAGATCGTCTACTTGAGCGAGCTGAAGCCGGAGAGCGTTCGCTGGACGCCCTATTTCGGTCCGCGGAAGCCGCTGGCCGCCGAGGAACAGTTCTACGCTCCCCGCTTCGATCACAACGTCGATGGCGGGACGTTGCTGTTGGCCGGCACGTCCTACCGCAAGGGACTGGCGCTGCACGGCCACACCGAGATCATGTATCGCCTGCCCGGCTCGTTCAGCCATTTCCGCGCCGTGGCGGGAATCGACGACGCGGTGCGGCCCAGCGGCAAGACGCGGCTCGTGGTCCGCGGCGACGACAACGTGTTGCTCGATGTGGTGATTTTGGGCAACGATGCGCCGCGAAACATCGAGCTGAACGTGGCCTCCGTACGGCGGCTGACGATCGTGGTCGATTTCGCCGACAGCCTGAGCGCCGGCAACGACTTGCTCCTGTGCAACGCAAGGCTCAGCAAATAGGACCGGGATGCGAAAGTCGATCCACGAAGGGAAACGAGTTGAACTGATGAAAAGTGCGTGCCTGGCAATAGCGATTCTCACGATGATTGCGGCAACAGCCCGGACCGAGCCGGGACCGGCGATCCTCAGTGCCGAGTCGCAGCGGGTCGAAGTCATTGGCAAGGTGAAAGCCTGCGTGCTGGCCGTTTTTGCCCCCAACGGCCAGGGCGGCGGCTCGGGCGTGGTCATTTCGCCGGACGGCTACGCACTGAGCAATTTTCACGTCGTCCTGCCCTGCGGCAAGGCGATGCAGTGCGGCATGGCCGACGGGCGGATCTACGACGCCGTGGTGGTGGGCATCGATCCGACGGGCGACGTCGCCCTGATCAAGCTTTTCGGACGTGACAACTTCCCCTGTGCCGCGCTCGGCGATAGCGACCAGCTTCATGCCGGCGACTGGGTCTTCGCCATGGGCAACCCGTTTCTGCTGGCCACCGACCTGCAACCGACCGTCACCTACGGGATTGTCTCCGGCGTGCACCGCTACCAGTTTCCCGCCGGGACGCTGCTGGAATACACGGATTGCCTGCAGGTCGACGCCTCGATCAACCCGGGCAACTCGGGCGGCCCGCTGTTCGACGCGCAGGGGCGGCTGGTGGGCATAAATGGCCGGGCCTCGTTCGAAAAACGCGGCCGCGTCAACGTGGGCGCCGCCTATGCCATCTCGATCAACCAGATCAAGAACTTTTTGGGCACACTCCACGGCGGCCGCATCGTCGATCACGCCACGCTCGGCGCCCAGGTGGGCACCGACACCGACGGCCGCGTCGTGGTGACCGACATCCTGGAAACGTCCGACGCCTATCGCCGCGGGCTCCGCTATGACGACGAGATTATCAGTTTCGGCGGCCGGCCCATCTCGACGCCCAACGGCTTCAAGAATGTGCTGGGCATTTTTCCCAAGGGTTGGCGCGTGCCCCTGAGCTATCGCCGCGAAGGCAAGCGGCACGACATTCTCGTGCGCTTGGCCGGCCTTCACAGCGAGGAGGAACTGCTCGCCAAGGCGACCGGTCGCCCGGCCGCCGAGCCGATGCCGCTGCCGAAGCCGGGCGAGGGGCCAAAATCGGCACCACACGGGGGAAAACCGCGGGGGAATCGGCCGGCGCCCCTGCCGCGCCCGGCCGCAAAGCCGCTGGCGCGCCGCGACGTGCCCTTGCCCGAAATCGTCAAAAAGCACTTCGAAGACAAACGCGGGTATGCCAATTACTATTTCAATGCCCTCGAACAGCAGCGGGTGTGGAAGGCGTGGGCCGCCGCAATGAATCCGGACACCGCCAAGGGCGCCTGGACGCTGTCGGGCCGGTTGCCGCAGGGCGGGGAGTTCCGTTTTCAACTGACCCACGACGGCGCCTCGCTTAAATTGCCGGTGGGCGAGACGAAATGGACCGCCGAGGGCCAACTGGGCGCGTCGCTGCTGCCGGACCACAGCGGGGGACTGCTGCCGGCGCTCTATCTCTGGCGCCGGCTGGCCACGGAAGGGCTCGGCCGCTTCGGCCAGGTCGATTATTACGGCACGGCACCGCTGGCGGGGCATGAAGGGTTGGTCGACGTGCTCGCCGCTGCGCACCGGGACGTGCAATGCCGTTTTTACTTCGATCCGGTCGAGGGAGACCTTTTGGCGCTGGAAATGTTTCCCGACGAGGACGCCGACCCGTGCGAAATCTACTTTTCGGAGTACGGCAAGCTAGCCAACCGATTCTGGCCCGGCCGGATCGAGGTCCGCTATGACGACGAGTTGTTTGCCGCGTTCGAGATGACGGAAGGGCGGGTGGAAAAGTAAGCATGATTTCGTGCAGATCGCAGATTGCATGTCCCCTCTCCCTCCGGGAGCTAGGTCCCCAAAGTCCCCTCTCCCTCCGGGAGAGGGCTAGGGTGAGGGCCGAGAATCGCATACACGCGATGCCCTCACCCCTGACCCCTCTCCCGACCAACCTTCGGTCGGTGCCCGGAGAGGGGACGATTGCGCTGTTCCTCTTCGTCGCACTCCTTTGTTCCCCCGCTGCGGGTTCGATCGTCGAGGCGATCGACCAGGTGCAGCCCAAGATCGTCAAAATCTATGGCGCCGGCGGATTCCACGGCCTGGAGAAATATCAGAGCGGCATCCTGATTTCGTCCGAGGGCCATATCCTCACCGCGCAGAGTCACGTGCTCGACACCGACGAGCTGACGGCCGTGCTGGCCGACGGCCGGAAGTTCGAGGCCAAGCTGCTGGGCGCCGATCCGCGGCTGGAGGTGGCCGTCCTGAAGATCGATGCGGCCGGCTTGCCCCATTTCGACCTGGGCAAGGCGGTAAAGCTCGACGCCGGGGCCCTGGTGCTGGCCTTCAGCAATCTTTTCGGCGTGGCCCAGGGCAACGAGCCGGCCAGCGTGCAAAAGGGAACTATTTCGGTGGTAACGCGGCTGGAGGCCCGTCGCGGGGTGTATGAGACGCCCTATCGCGGTCCAATCTACGTGCTCGACGTTACCACGAACAATCCCGGTGCGGCCGGCGGTGCTTTGGTAACCCGCCAGGGCGAGCTGGCCGGCATGCTCGGCAAGGAACTCCGCAACTCGCTAAATAACACGTGGCTCAACTATGCTTTGCCCATTGAGGAGTTGCGGCAATCGGTCGACGAGATTCGGGCCGGCAAGTTCGTCGCCCGCGAGCCCGAAAGCGGCCGCAAGCCGGAGCGGTCGCTCGATCTGCCGTCGCGGGGTATCGTGCTGATTCCCGACGTGCTGGAGCGGACGCCCCCCTACGTCGATCACGTGCAGCCCGGTTCGGTGGCCGACCAGGCGGGCATCCGGCCCGACGATCTGATCCTCTTGCTGGGCGACCGGCTGGTGCCATCGTGCAAGGCGCTGGCGTCGGACCTGGAATACGTCGACCGTGAAGACCAGATCAAGCTGACGGTGCTTCGCGGCCAGGAATTGATTGAATTCTCGCTGCACGCGACGAAAGAAAAGCCGCAATGAACAAGCTAAGGGCCCACAAAAGAACACGTTGTGGAATCTGGGTGGCACGCCCTGAGGAACGAAGGGCGTGGCGGAAGGGCGAACCACGCCCTTCGCTGCGCTCAGGGACGTGCCACACCACACATCGATCCCACCAAGTTGTTTTTTGTCGAGCCGTACCCCATGCCCTAACGCTGCTCGTTGCCGCGATCGTGCAGCTTTTGTGCTTTCCGGCAGCGCTGCCGGCGGCCGACGACGCCGACGCGCAGGCCCAAGCGGCCTTTGCCGCAGCCGTCGATCGCGTGGCGCCGGCCGTGGTGCGGATCGAGACCGTCGGCGGGCTGGAACGAGTGGGCGAGGTGCTTTTTGGCACGGGGCCCACCACGGGACTGGTGGTCGATCCGGCCGGCTACATCGTCTCCAGCGCCTTCAATTTCGTCCACAAACCGGCGTCGATTCTCGTGCGGCTCGGCGACGGCGTTCGCCGGCCGGCCAAGCTCGTGGCCACCGATCATTCTCGCATGCTCGTGCTGCTCAAGATCGAGGCGGACAAGCCGTTGCCGGTCTGCGAAAGCGTGCCCCGGCAGCAGATGCGCGTGGGCCAGTGGGCCATCGCCGTGGGACGGACCTTCGACGGCAATCGCCCCAGCTTGACGGTGGGCATCCTCAGCGCACTGAACCGGGTTTGGGGTAAGGCCATCCAGACCGACGCGGCCGTCTCGCCCAACAATTATGGCGGGCCGCTGATCGACGTCCACGGCCGCGCCCTCGGCGTGCTCGTGCCGCTCTCGCCACAAGGGGCCGATGAGTTGGCGGGCGTCGAGTGGTACGATTCCGGCATCGGCTTCGCCATCCCCTTGGAAGACATCCAGAATATCTTGCCCCGCTGGAAAAAGGGCGAAGACCTGCATGCCGGCCGAGCGGGCCTGAGCCTGAAGGGGTCCAATCCCTACACCGGCGCGCCCGTGATTGCCGCCTGCCGGCAAAAATGCCCGGCCGCCAACGCCGGATTGAAGCCCGGCGACCGGATCGTCGCCATCGATGGCCGGCCCGTCAACCGGACCATCGAGGTAGAGCAGGAGATCCGCCGCCGTTACGCCGGCGAGCCGATGCGGGTGGCCGTGATGCGCGGCCCGCAACGCATCGAAGCCGAGTTCCGGTTGGCGGCCAAGCTGGAACCGTTCCAACACGGGTTCTTGGGCATTCTGCCCATGCGGGACGGGGAAACCAGCGGGGTCACCGTTCGCTACGTGTATCCGGAAAGTCCCGCCGCCGCCGCGGGCATCGCAGTCGGCGACGTCATCACTTCGTTGCGCGGTGAGCCGATCAACAGTCGTGCCGAGCTCGCACTAAAACTTGGCGCGCTCGAGCCGGGCGGCGTGGCGGAGATGGAAGTCCGGCGGGCCGGTACGCCACGGAAGCTCAGCGTAACGCTGGCCCAACTGCCCGCCGATCTTCCAGCCGGCGAACTGCCGCCAGCTAGCGGACATGCCGCTGCCGCCGAGACCAGTCGCCCCCAGGTGGGCGCGATTCGGCTGAAGGTTCCCGAGTTTTCCAACGAGGCCTGGGCGTATGTGCCCGAGGCGTATGCCGCCGAGGTGCCCTACGGCGTGGTGGTCTGGCTTCACGCCGCCGGCGGTTTCGAGTGGACTGAACTGTTGGCCCGTTGGAAGCCGCTTTGTCAGCGTCACGACTTGATCCTGGTGGCGCCCAAAGCGGCCGATTCCGGGCGCTGGACGCCCGGCGAAGTGGGGCTCGTCAATCGGCTGTTGCTGGAAGTCGCGGCGGCGTACCATGTAGATCCGGCCCGGGTCGTGGTTTGCGGCCAGGAGGGGGGGGGCACGCTGGCTTTCGTGGCGGCGTTTCGCAACCGTGAGATGATCCGTGCCGTGGTCGCGGTGGAGGCCGCCCCGGCGGCTCGCCCGCCCGAGAACGACCCGGTCCGCCGTCTGGCGGTTTACCTGGCCACGGCCCATGGCTCTCCGATTGCCCGAGCGGTTGAGTCGGCCCTGGCCGCGTTTCGCCAGGAGCGGATTCCGGTGACCGCAAAGAACCTGGGCGACGTTCCGCGCGGGCTGAATGCCGGCGAATTGACCGAATTGTCCCGCTGGATTGATGCGCTGGATCGGATATGAGTGGATCGAGAATGGAAACCGCGGTCCAAATAGGAGATAATGCAACCTGACGTTGCGAAGCCGCAAGCGAGCCACCCGATCTTGCGGCGAAATCGGCTTTGTCGATTGTCACAAGCTCTGCCCCCTAACCTCTGACCCCGCCCCTTTCCATGCAACGCCGCATCCTTGCCGCTTTGGCGATTTCGTTGCTCGCCGGGGCGGTCGTTTTACAGTTTTGGTGGCCGGGCGCAGAGGTTGCGCTGTCTTGCTGCTGGCGGGGGGGCGCGATTCTGGCCGCGGCATGGCTGGCCTACGACGACGTTCAGCGACTGCCTAACTGGCTCATCGTCATGCTGCCAGTGCTCCTGGTTGTGATTGTCCGCTGGCCCAAGCTGCTGTTGTTGGTTGTGCCGTTCTTAGCGATTTGGGCCGTGATCCAACGGCTGCTCTATGCCGGTTCGGGGCAGGGGCGTCGGTGAGGGCTTTCTTCGCTACCCAGTCTACCCATCCGCCCCTGTTTATTTTTCGTCCTTCTCTTGACGCTGCCCGGTGAAATCACTATCGTTCGCCTGCAAGTGACCCTAGGCGGGGCCCCGCGGTGTCGATAACCGCCCGACGTCACGCAGCCGGCAGGATGCCGGCACGATCCTCTTCTGGTGATTTGTTCTTCTCGATCAACGCAAAGTGCAGGGAAGTATGAAACGTCTTGCATTGCTCTTCTGCGGTGCGGCGATTCTTGGCGGATGTTCTTGGTTCAACGAGACGATGCGCTCGCAAAGCCCCGAAGAGCCCGAGCCGGAGGAGCCGCGGGCCCGGCTGGTGGGCGACATGGCCGTCCCCGAGATCCAATCGCTTTCGCCGGTGCGGGTCGACGCAGTAGGGTTGGTGACCGGTCTGAACCACACCGGCAGCGATCCGGTCCCTTCACCGCAGCGTGAGGCGCTGTTGGAAGAAATGCGGACCCGCGGCGTGGCCAACCCCACCGCGGTGCTGGCTTCGGGCGACGTCTCGCTGGTGATGGTGGAAGCCATTTTGCCGGCGGGGGTGCAGAAGGGCGACCACGTCGACGTCGACGTCCGCGAGCTGGGGCGCAGCGAAACGACCAGCCTGCGGGGCGGCTATTTGCTGGAAACCCGGCTGGCTGAGATGGCCGTCCAAGACCGAGTGCATTACGGCGGGCTGCTCGCGTTGGCGCAGGGGCCGGTCATGATCGATCCCGCGGCCGACCCCAAGAAGGACCGCGTGTTGATGTGCCGGGGACGCGTGCTCGGCGGCGGCGTGGCCCAGAAATCGCGGCCGCTGGGGCTCGTGCTCAAGTCGGGCCATCGCAATACGGTGGACAACACCCCGCAGGACGAAGAAGAGAGCAAGGCCCGGCTGAAGGCCCGACTGGACGGCGCGGTGTTCAACTCGCAAGTGGCCACGGCCATCAACCGGCGCTTCAACACCTTCCAGAACGGCATCAAGACGGGCCTGGCCAAGGCCAAGACCGACCAATACATCGAATTGCAAGTTCACCCGCGCTACAAGGACGATATCCCACGGTACGTCAAGGTGGTTCGCGCGGTGCCCATCAAGGAATCGGCGCTCGAGCGGACGCAACGCCTGGCCGTGTTGCGGGAGAGGCTGCTCGACCCGGCCGCGGCGGCCGAAGCCGCCATTCAACTGGAGGCGATCGGACCGGAAGCCGCCGAGACCTTGGTCAACGGGCTTTCCTCGCCGTATGCCGAAGTGCGTTTCTATGCGGCCGAGGTGCTGGCGTTCCTCGATCGCCGCGAGGCGGCCGCCCCGTTGGGCCAGATCGCCCGGGACGAGCCGGCGTTCCGCGTCTTCGCCTTGGCCGCCCTCAGCACCATGCAAGAATATGCCGCCTATGAACAGCTTCGCGAGCTGCTGGCGGTGCCCAGTGCCGAAACCCGCTACGGGGCTTTCCGTGCCCTATGGGCGATGAACGAGAAAGACGGTTTTGTCCACGGCGAATTTCCCGGTGGGCAATTCCATTATCACTTGCTCGACGTGGCCGGCCCCCCCATGATTCACGTGCGGGCCAGCCGCATCCCCGAGATCGTGGTCTACGGCCGCGGTCAGCGGCTGCTGACGCCGCTGGCCCTCAGCGCCGGCAACGCGATCTTGGTCACCAGCTCCGGCGGCAACGAAATCGCGGTGAGCAGGTATTCGGCAAAAGATGGCGATCAGAAGCGGACCGTTTCCACCCAGGTCGACGACGTGGTCCGGGCGATCGTGGACCTCGGCGGCACCTACCCGGACGTGGTCCAAGCGTTGCAAGAGGCCAAGACGGTCGGTGCACTGCCCACCCGACTGGAAATCGATGCCTTGCCACAGGCGGGGCGGCTCTATGACCGGGTGGCCGATGCCGGGCAGGCCGCGGAGGCAGCCGCCAAACAGAGCAACGGCGCGCCCAAGAAGCCCGAAGCCAAGGATCAAGACGAGTCAACGGCTAAGGCACCCACTGTTAGACAGGTACCGGACTTGTTTGCCGCCAGGGTGGCCGGAAGCACCTCCCCTGACGGTTCGACCGATGCCAAAGCCAAGAAGGCATCAAACGACGAAGATGACTCTGACGAGAATGCCACCACAAAGAAGGGGTTCTTTGCTAGAATGTTTAGCTGGTGGTAGCAAGGCGGGACGTCCGCTTTGACGGGAACGGGGTACTACCACGCCTTCGGGGCGTGCGGTAGTGCCACCCCGCCGATCTCGGAAGTGCCCGTAGCTCCGGCGGGCGTTGCCTGCCGGCTGCCATCAGAGTATGGTTTTTATTTAGCCGGCATTTCCTCTGACCCACCGTTTTGCTCCATGCTGAAGGCCCTCGAAATTGTCGGTTTCAAGAGCTTTGCCGACCGGACCCGGTTTGAGTTCCCGCCGGGCATCACGGTCGTCGTGGGACCGAACGGCTCGGGAAAATCGAATATCGTCGACGCCATCAAATGGGTGTTGGGCGAGCAGAGCGTCAAAAGCCTGCGCGGGCGGGAAATGGCCGACGTGATCTTCAACGGCTCGGGGGGTCGCCGAGCCACCAATACGGCCGAGATCACCCTCACCTTCGACAATTCCAAGCACCGGCTGCGGATCGATACCCCCGAAGTCCACATCACCCGCCGCGTCTATCGCAGCGGCGAGGGCGAGTACCTGATCAATCGCAGCCCGGCCCGGCTCCGCGACATCCGCGACCTGCTCTCCGGCACGGGCATGGGCACGCAAGCCTACAGCGTGATCGAGCAAGGCAAGGTCGACGTCCTCCTGCAGTCCTCGGCGCGGGACCGGCGGGTGATTTTCGAGGAGGCCGCCGGCATCAGCCGCTTCAAGGTCCGCAAGGTCGAGGCCCTGCGGCGCCTCGAACGCGTCGAGCAGAACCTGTTGCGGCTCTCCGATATTGTCGACGAGGTGGAGACCCGCCTGCGCAGCATTCGCAGCCAGGCCGGCAAGGCCCGCCGCTACAAAGAATACACCGATCGGCTCCAGGAATTGCGGACTCAAGTGGGCGTGGTCGACTGGAAGCGGCTAAGCGATCGGCTGGCCCACTTTGAAGGCGAGTTGCAGGCGTTCCGCGACGAGAGCGGCGCCGCCGCGGCCGAGGGCGAGCATCTGGAGGCCCAACTGCTGGAAAGCGACGGCCGCGTCAACGAGATTGCCGAGGAAATCCGCCAAGCGGAAGGCCACATTGCCGCCAACCGCGAACGAATCGCTGCCGCTGAGTCGACGATCGACCACGAGCGCCGACGCGGCCTGGACCTGGAGCAGGAGGTTGCCCGCCATCGCCGGCAACTGGCCGCCATGGGCAGCCGCGCCGGCGATCTCCAGCAGCAGTTGCAGGAGACCACCGAGTCGCTCCAAACGGCCGAGGAGAATCACCGTGACACGGCCAAACGGCTGGCCGACATGGAGCGCGGTTTGACCGAAGTCACGACGGCGCTCGATCATCTGCGCGGCGAGAACGAGCAGCGCCGCGTGGCCTATGTACAGCAGATGCGGCTGGTGGCCGCATTGGGCAACGAGACCAGCGCGCTGGAGAGCCAACTGTCGGCGGCGGCCGCCGCCCGCCAGCGATGCCACGAGCGCATCGTGGACCTCGACCGTACGCTCGACGCCTTGCAGTCGGAGCTGGACGAGCTGCGGCGGCTCCGCACGCAGGCAACCCAGGAGGCGGAAGAACGGGCCCAATGGCTGGCGGTCGCCAAGGATCAACTTAGTCAGCACCAGCAACGGCATGCCGCGGCCCAGAACGAGATTTCCGAGCTGCGGCAGCGGCAGAGCGCGGCGGCAGAGCGGGCCGCCGTCCTGGACGAACTGGTGCGCCGGCAAGAAGGCTTGAGCGCGGGCGTGAAGGAAGTGCTGGCCCGGGCCGCCGATCCCGCCGATTCCACCTTCCGCGGCGTTCATGGTCTGGTGGCCGATCTGTTTCACGTCAGCGTCGAGGCCGCACCGCTGGTCGAGATTGCCCTGGGCCAAGCGGCTCAGCATGTGGTGGCCAGTCCCGGCGTCGAACTGCTCAGGTTTCTCGAGTCGCAGTCCAGCCGGCTGAGCGGCCGCGTGGGCTTTTTGTGGCTGGGCGGCGAAAATGACATCAGAAACCTTTTTGCGGAAGCGGGCGGGAGCACAAAAACGGTTCCTGACACCTTTTGCGAGGGAAAGCCGGGCGTGTTGGGCCGCGCCGACCGCTTCGTGGAAACCGAGGCCAAGTTCTTCCCGCTGGCCCAGCGACTGTTGGGGCGAACCTGGTTCGTCGAGAAGCTCGCCCACGCCGTCGAGCTGGCGCAGGCCGTCGGCGGCGGACTCAGCTTCGTGACCCTCTCCGGCGAGTTCCTGGAACCGGACGGCACGCTGGTCGTCGGGCCGCGCAGCGCTTCCTCCGGCCTGATTTCGCGGCGGAGCCAGTTGCGGGCCCTGCGCACGCAGCTTGACGATTTGCAGTCGGCCATCGTTGCCGCCGAAACCGCGTTGGCCACCCTGGGCGAACAAATCACCGCGCAGCGACAACAGGTCGACCGGCGGACGGCCGAATATCAGCAGGCGGCCGCGACAATGGCCGAAAACCGCGTGGCCATCGCCGCCGCCGAGGAACGCCGCAACCAGTTCGACCAGCAGCGGACGGCGCTCGACGGCGAGCGGCAAACGGCCGAGGCCGAGCACGCCGCGGCCCTCGCGCGGCTGGCCGAAGCCCAGAAAAAGCGAAAGCAGCTCGACCAGGGCCTGAGTGAAATGGAGGCGGCCTTGGCCGATCTCGGCCAGCAGATCGACCGGCTGGAGAACCGCCGCGCGACCGCCGGCCGTGAGACCACCGAAACCAAGATCGAACTGGCCAAGTGCGAAGAGCGGCTGCGGAACTTCCAGGCCCGCATGCGGCAGTTCGAGGAAAGCCGCCAGGAACGCCAGCGGGCCATCGAGGAAAGCCAGCAGCATCTGGCCGAGTGCCAACAGCGCGGTGACGCTTCCCGCCGCCTGATTCTGCAGGCCGAAACGGAGATCGCCGAGCTTTACCTGCGCAAGGAAGGCTTCACGGCACAAACCATCGGGCTCGTGAACCAGCGGGAGGCACTCGTGGCCGAGCGGACCGCGCGGGCGGCCGAAATTCAGAAAGTCCATGCCCGCCTCCGCAAGCTGGAAGAGAAAATTCACGCCTCCGACCTGTCGGCCAACGAGGTCCGGCACGAGCGAAACACCTTGGCCGACCGGATGCGCGAGGATTACGGCATCGACCTGTCGGCCGTGGAGCAGGAACCGAGCGGCGAAGAGCGGCGGCAACGCGAGGAAGTCCAGCAGGAGATCGAGGAGCTGCGGCAAAAGATCAACAACCTGGGCAACGTCAATCTCGAAGCCCTCGAAGAGCTGGAACAACTCGAGAGCCGCCACAAACTGCTCGCCGACCAGTACCAGGACCTCTCGACCGGCAAGGCATCGCTGGAAAAAATCATCGACCGGATCAACACCGATAGCCGACGGCTGTTTTCCGAGACCCTGGAGACCGTCAAGGGGCATTTCCGGACGATGTTCCGCGACCTGTTCGGCGGCGGGCACGCCGACATTATCCTGGAGGAGAACGTCGACATTCTGGACAGCGGCATCGAGATCGTGGCCCGGCCGCCCGGCAAGGAACCGCGGAGCATCTCGCTCCTCAGCGGCGGCGAAAAGACGATGACGTGCGTGGCGCTGTTGCTGTCGATCTTCCGCAGCCGCCCCAGCCCGTTTTGCGTCCTCGACGAAGTCGACGCCGCGCTGGACGAGGCCAACATCGATCGCTTTACCAAAGTCATCCAGGGCTTCTTGACCTGGACGCAGTTCATCATCGTCACCCATTCGAAAAAGACCATGACGTGCGCCAACACGATCTACGGCGTGACGATGCAGGAGTCGGGCGTGTCGAAGCAGGTTTCCGTCCGCTTCGAGGACGTCAGCGACGACGGCCACATACTCACCGAGCGTGCGGCGGGTGAGGAAGAAACCCAGGCCGCGTAAAGCTCGGCCACGGGGTGCGTAAAACGGGCGACGCCGGTGTGCCGTTTCTCTCTTGTGGCTCGATGGCTGCTCTTTCCGGCCCTTTCCCCGTTGCCTGGCACTTGGCAGCGGAAAGAATTCGGCTAGAGTAAGCGTCTGATAGCCCAGGAGGTGAAACGATGAGAGCCTTGATCATTGCTCTGACCGCGATTGCCGGCAGCGTGGTTCTTGGGTCGCTCGCGCACGCTCAAGAGCTGGTTCCCGTTCCCGATTCAATCGGGGGAAAGCCCAGTGACGCCGCGGCCGGCGTCCCGCCGGGCGCACCGCTTTCGCCCGGTTCGGACGCAGAAAGTTGGCGCTACCGGCAGCACGAGGGCCGCTGGTGGTATTGGACGCCGGAAAATCGCTGGATGTGGTACGGCAGCGACGGGCGGTGGATGAACTTCGAGGCGAACCAGCCGTCTCCGGCCCATGCCGCCGGCGCACCCAACGCTCGCTCCCCTGCCGTGGTGACGCCCTATTGGACCGGCTATCATCCGGGCACGGCGGTCGACGTAAGGCCCTGGGGGAATGTCAACGTGGCCGTCGGCCGCCGCGTGGGTGTCGACGTCTGCGGCCCGCACGGCGCCGTGCGCGTCGGCCGGATTTCAATCGGCTGGTAACCGGCAGTTGTCTCGCACCGCGTAGTGCGGCGCGGTAACTGGAGGACGCGTGAAACGCACCGGCATCACCAGGCTGTGGTGCGTTTCCCGCACCCCACACTGAGCGGCCTCTTGGGCAAAAACTTCTTCCGGCGTGGCGAGCCAAACGAAGAGGACCAACAGGCACAACGGACAAAGCTGGAGCAGCAGCCGGTCGGTCGAGGTCGCCAGGTGCCACTGGAGGTCACAAGGCGTGAGTACATAAACGAAGAAATAGCCGGCCAGTTGCAGGGCGAGAACAAGAAAAGCCCCCGACAGTCCACGCCTGCCCGGCGCCGGCTTGTGCGCCCGGCCGAGAAGCAACGCCGAGAGCGGCAACACGATGGCGAATGGCCGAGCAATGCGTGCCGTATAGAGCAACAGCGATTGCATCACCTGCCAGTAGCGCGACCCATCGGCAAGTTGCCGCAAGACCGCTTCCCACGTCCGATCGTTGACCAGATAATTGCTGCCGGCGAGGCAGAGTTTCTGCATGGCCACCACGGCCAGCAGCGGCGCGGCCCCCAGCACCCATTGAAGGAGTTCCCGAGGTGCTTGCCGTGCGCAACCCCGCCGCCAGAGGATCGCGGCGCGTGTTGCCGGCAGGATGACGAGCAACAGCAATCCTTCATTCTTCGTCCACGCGGCCATTCCGGCCATCAGCCCGGAGAGAACCAGCAGTCCCGCCGGCGGCCGCTCCGCAGCGTCATAGAGAAGCGATAAGAGGACCGTGGCCAGCAGGTAAAAGGCCAGCGGCACGTCGGCATACTGCCAGGCCCCGCGCTGCAAGAAGGCGACCACGCCCAAGAGCACCAATCCAGCCAACAGCCCTTGGCTTCGACTCCGCAGGCGCGACAGCCCCGCCGCGAGAACTCCCACCGTGGCGAAGGTGAAGAGAGTGCCCAGCAGCCAGGGCGCCCAGGCGGGTTCGCCGCCCAGGTAGGACCAGAGACGCGCATTACCGCTCGGCACCAGCAGGGGGTAATCGACGTGCTCGAACATCGGTCCGAAGGCTTGCCGCCACTGGTCACCGGCACGGAAAACGAAGCGGGCGCGCTGATTCCAAATCGCCCAGGCGTCCCAATCGCCCAGCGGGTCTTTCCAATAGACCCCGATCGCCGCCAGCACCGCCAGTGCCATTGCGGCCATGAAGGTCGCCAGCAGGAGCCGCTGCCAACGCCTCTCGGTCTCGAACGGTAGCCCGGAAGGATGCCCCGCCGTCGCTGCGGTACGCCTGAAGACCAAACCGCACAGTCCGATGGCCGCAAATACCGTCAGGTCGCAGGCATGATAGAGCTTGCCCGGCGGGCCCACCAGCAACAGCCAGAGAAAATACCCGCACGACGAAAGGCCCACGCCGATACCTAGCGCCAGGCCGGCGCGGAGAAACGTGGCCGCGCCGTCCCGGCGTGCCGGGCGGTCACACCAGCCCACCAGCCCATAGGCCGCCCACCAAGGAAGCAGCAGGCTCGCGGCAAACCAGGCCATAGGCGATTCCTTACCGCTCCTTGCGGTACAGCCGAACGCCGTTGCGCAGGTCCGCCAGCAAGATCCAGCGGGCACTCAGGGCCGCGTCCGGAACAACGTCGGGGCGGTCGGAATCGACGACCACCCAATGCGAGCCGGCGTTTTCCGTCAACTGCCGCGGCGCCACCGCATACCGCGCCAAGAGCAGCCGGGCGCCGGGATGGAGGCGCTCGATGTTCGCGTGGCGCTGGTCGAACAGGTAGTCCGCCGGTTCGTCCTTCGGCAACAGGGGAAGCAGCGGCTCAAACCGCGCCACGAATTGTTCGGGCGCGTATCGGTCGTGCGTGCCGCACTCCAGCCACGCACTGCGTTCGAACAGGTACAGGCTGAGCACCGCGCAGCCGCCGATCAGCGCGATGGCGGCGCTCGGCGAACGGCGGCGGGGCAACCACATCGTTGACATCCTCCCGCTCCTTGAGCGGGGGATTGTAACGAGCGTGGGGGACATGCTCAAGAGCAGTTTTGCCGCCGCGGCTGCAAAACAACACGGCCGCCCGCCGCTGTGCGAAGCGCCAAGCACAGCGGGGGCGGCCGTTTCACAGGAAGGTCTCTTGAAGCAGCTTCTACCGCGTTGAAGCAGTTTCCGCCACCTTGAAGCAGCTTCTACCGCTGCGAAGCAGCTTCCACCACTTTGAAGCAGTTCTACTGCTTGCTCTTCCACTGCGAATAAATGGATTCGCCCTGGGTCCACAGCTCGTCGGCCGAGGCCTTCCAGTTGGCGATCACTTTCTTGCCCGCGACCTTCAGCGTGAACGTGTTCAACAGCTTGGCGATCGCCGGGTCGTTGCCCAATTGCAAGAGGGCCCAATCGCGGGAGCCGTTAAAAACGGTCTGGAACAAGGGAGCCACGTCGGCGGTCTTGGCCACCAGTTCGCCATCCAGAAAGACCTCGTCTTCCTTGATGCCGAAGGAGAGCGAGACCGCATCGCTCTGCTTCAAGAGGGACGATTTCACCGGCAGATCGGCCTCGGACAGGCCGATGGCCCGGGCCACCAGCATGGCGTCGGCCGGCACCTTCGCGGCCAGCGGCGATTTCTTCTTCGCGGTCAGATTCGGCGCCTTGCCATCCAGGACGTCGGCGGCTGCCGAGACTTCGGCCGCGCCGCGACCGACGATCAGCGTCGTCGGCGCGTAGAACATCAGCACCATCGGGCCATGTTCGCCGCTATCGAAGCAGTGCACGGTGTACTTGCCGTGTTCCGTGGCCTCGTAGCCGGCAGCCTCCTTGAGCTTTCCCTCCAGCACCTCTTTATTGACGTCGACGTGAGCGATCAGCACGCCGGTGGGCTTGCCCAGCTTCTTGCCATAGACCGTGATCGAATGCAGCCCGGACTGCATGTCGATGCCAAAGTCATCGTGCAGCGAATCCATGTGGCCTTCCAACTTGTCGGGCCACTCTTCGGCCATCGCCTGGTAGGACTTCTCGATGACCGGCGATGACCGCATCTGATCCGTATCGGAATGCACGAACCATTGGGCATCGGCGGCGATCTGCTTCAGATCCAGGGGCCCGGCATGCGTGACGGACGCCAAGCTAAACAACACGACAAGACTCGCACCCAGAATTCTCATGGCTCACCTCGCTAAAGTGGAAAAGAAATGGACCCGGAAATGGACCCGTAGAGTATACACGGGAGCTGGCCCAGGGGTTACAGCGATGAGGGCCAAATTTGCCGGCCGGAGAGCGGCAACGCCCCAACCCCCTCTAGAGATGCATTCACATGCCGTTCTTACGGTTAAAATCGGGCCCGTGTAGCGCGCCGGGCTTGCCCGCCGCGTTTCGCCGCCGCCGAAATTGCGGCAAAACTGGGGCGGCAGTTCAACTGCCACCCCAACATGAGCCGGCACGGCGCCGTGGGCAGCTATTTTAGCCGTCTTTTTGGCCGGCCTGCCGCCGGCCGCTCGACGGTAAAACGACGACCGCCCGCGAGTTGACACCGCCCGGGGGCCGCGGTAGAGTTGATTGTTTGCTCTTGACTGGAAAGCCCGGCCGAACGATGTTTAGCGAGTTTCCCAAGATGATACGCCTCGCTGCCGCCGAAGTACGGGCGGTCGTGGGCATTATTATTGGGGAGACTCGGCCTTAGGGGCTTCCGGCGTAACACCGAAGTAAGAGAACCCTGAGGCCGAAAAGGCTTCGGGGTTTTTTTTTAGAAAAGCGGAAGCTGAGAAAAAGGGGTCAGCGTTCAGGGTTCAGTGACGGAAACGCCGCAGCCGTTCGTCTCTGGCCCTCCGCCGCCCTGTCCCCCCGAACCCTGAATCCTGAACCCTAATCCTTTTGCCCCCATGCCCCGCATTGAAATCTACGACACCACGCTCCGCGACGGCGCCCAGGGCGAAGGCATCAGCTTCTCGCTCCCCGACAAGCTGGCACTGACGGAGCGGCTCGACCAACTCGGTTTCGACTACGTCGAAGGGGGTTACCCCGCCTCGAACGAAAAGGACTTTCAGTACTTTCAGCGGATCGGCAGCTTGGGCCTGAAGCGGACCAAGGTCTGTGCGTTCGGCATGACCCGCCGCAAGAATGGCAAGGCCGAAACCGACGCCGGTTTGAAGGCGCTGCTGGATTCGGGGGCGGCCGTCATCACCCTGGTAGGCAAGACCTCGGCCTTCCACGCCACCGAGGTGCTGCGGACCACACGCGACGAGAACCTGGCCATGATCCGCGACAGCGTGGCCTATCTGGTCCGCGCCGGTCGCGAGGTGATGTTCGACGCCGAACATTTCTACGACGGCTGGAAGCAGGACCAAGGCTACGCCCTGCGGGCCGTGCAAGTGGCAGCCGAGGCCGGTGCGCGGATGATCATCCTCTGCGATACTAACGGCGGCAGTATGCCGGACGAGGTGGCCCAGATCACGGCCGCCGTCATCGCCGCACTGCCGGTGCCGGTGGGCGTGCATTTTCACAACGATTGCGACCTGGCGGTGGCCAACTCGCTGGCCGGCGTGCAGGCCGGCGCCGTGCTCGTCCAGGGGACGATCAACGGGTTCGGCGAGCGTTGCGGCAACGCCGATCTGATCTCGGTGATCGCCAACTTGGCCGCGAAGCGAAAAGACTACGAGTTGTTGCTTCCGGCCCGGCTGGGTCGCCTGACCGAGCTGTCGCGGTACGTCTACGAGATGGTCAACATGAACTTTCGCGCAAATCAGCCGTTCGTGGGCAAGAGTGCCTTCGCCCACAAAGGAGGCATGCACGTCAGCGGCATCGCCCGCACCACCGCCAGCTATGAACACATCGACCCGCAATTGGTCGGCAACGAGCGCCGCGTGCTGGTGAGCGAGCTTTCGGGCCGGGCGAACATCGCCGCCGTCACCGCGCTGGCCGCCACGCTCGCGCCGGATGCCAAGCAGACCGACCAGATTCTGGCCAAGGTGGTGTCGATGGAGAATGCCGGCTATCAGTTCGAGGCAGCCGAGGCATCGTTCAATCTGCTGGTGCAGCGGTGCATGAACAAGTTCCGGCCGCATTTCGAGCCGCTGCACTACAGCGTCATCGTCGATAATAAAGTGGGCGAGGTGCGGGCCGAGGCTACCGTCAAGCTGCGCGTGGGCAAGGAAGTGCGTTTCGAGGCGGCCGAAGGCGATGGCCCGATCGACGCCCTCAACGCGGCCGCCCGAAAAGCCCTCAATGGCCATTTTCCGGCGCTCAATTACGTCCACCTGGTCGATTACAAGGTGCGGGTGATCAACTCCGAGGCCGCCACGGCCGCCGGTGTCCGCGTGATCATCGAGAGCCAGGACGCGCATGACGTCTGGAGCACCGTCGGCGTCAGCGAGAACGTGATCGAGGCAAGCTGGATTGCCCTGGTCGATAGTTTTGAGTACAAACTTTGGAAAGACGAGCAGAACACAGGGGAGAGAGGCGAGGGGAGAGGGGAGAGGACGCAATAGAGCATTGCTCTCGGTTGGGGCGGCAGTTGTACTGCCGACCCCGGGGTGGCAGTACAACTGCCACCCCAACATCGACGCACCCTATCCCTGAAACGCTGTCGTCGGTCAAGGGGTGGTTTGCATGTTTTTGGTGGTTACAATAATGTCGTCTCAGGCGGAGGATAGGGCAACGCAGGGGTGCGACCCGAGCGTCGCCT
>Ga0181520_10000727_pt1 | contig 71110 bp, 76 predicted proteins | sample PEATcosm2014_Bin_29_FD_132451 | JGI IMG/M metagenome (GOLD analysis project Ga0181520, IMG submission 132451) | Peatland microbial communities from MTU Mesocosm Facility, Houghton, MI, USA - PEATcosm2014_Bin02_30_metaG | ecosystem: Environmental > Terrestrial > Soil > Wetlands > Peat | place... | reverse complement strand
GGGGCCGGACTCGCTCTGCTCGTAGGTGATTCCCTTGGGTCTCTTGAAACCCTTGAGTAGGTTCTTCCGCGCCATTTCGGCTCCTTACTTCGAGTAGAGCTCTACGACGAGCTGCTCGCGGATGTCGGCCATGTCGGTGATGTCCTGGCGATGCGGGATCGCGTTGAACTTGCCTACCATGTTGTCGGGATCGACCTCGAGCCAGGGCATCACGCCGGAGCGTCCGAATTCCTGCAGGGCGTCCTTGAATATGCCCAGCTTCTTCGAGGTCTGGTGCACGGCGATCTGGTCACCGGGCTTGACGATGAAGCTGGGGACGTCGACTCGCTTGCCGTTTACCGCGATGTGGCCGTGAAGGACGAGCTGCCGGGCCTGGGCACGCGAGGAGGCGAATCGCATCCGGTAGACGACCGTGTCGAGCCTGCGCTCGAGGAGGCCGAAGAGGTTCTCGCCGGTCTTGCCGCTCATCCGCAAGGCCTTTTCGAAGGTGTTGCGGAATTGCGTCTCCATGAGGCCGTAGGTCCTCTTGAGCTTCTGCTTCTCGCGAAGCTGCACGGCGTAGTCCGACTGTTTGGCCTGTCGGGATTTGGGCGCCTTCCCGGGCGGAAGGGCCTTGCGGTTGATCGGGCACTTGTCGCTCTTGCAGCGGTCACCCTTGAGGAAGAGCTTCCGCTGCTCGGTTCGGCAGAGCCGGCATACTGGTCCTGTGTATCGCGCCATCTATTATGCCCCTTCGTTATACGCAGGTCGCAGAAGGCGACCCATTAAATCAACTTCCATACAGTCGACGCCTGAAGGGCGTCAGATACGCCGCGCCTTGCGGGGGCGGCAGCCGTTGTGGGGGATCGGCGTCACGTCGTTAATGCTCTTGACCTTGAGGCCGAGAGCGCCCAGTTGGCGTATCGCCGACTCGCGACCGACGCCCGGCCCCTTCACGTACACGTGTACCTCGCGCAGGCCGACCGTGAGCGCCTTCTGTACCGCCGTCTCTGCCACCGTCTGGGCGGCGAAGGGCGTCGATTTCTTGGCCCCGCGGAACTGGTGGACTCCCGACGAGGACCACGAGATCGCGTTGCCGTTGAGGTCCGTGATCGTGATGATCGTATTGTTGAAGGTCGCCTGGATGTAGACGTTGCCCTCGTATACGCTCTTCTTTTCCTTCTTTTTCTTGGCGACTGCCACGTTCGCTCTCCTTGCCTTGGCTATACGCAGGTCGCCGAGGCGACCCATACAATCAACTTCCTCTCAGTCAGCGCCTGAAGGGCGTTAACGCCTGAAGGCCGTTAGACGGCTTTCTTCTTGTTCGCGACGGTCTTCCGCTTGCCCTTGCGCGTCCGCGCGTTCGTCCTAGTGCGTTGTCCGTTGACGGGCAGGCCCCTGCGGTGCCTTAGGCCGCGATAGCACCCGATATCCATCAGGCGCTTTATGTTGAGCGCGGTCTCGGAGCGGAGGCGGCCCTCCACCTTGTAGTCGTTCTCGATGATCTTGCGGAGCTCGGCGATCTCTTCGCTCGAAAGGTCGTTGATCTTCTTGCTCGGCTCGACCTTGGTAACCTCGCAGATCTTGCGGGCGCTCGCCCTGCCGAGACCGAAAATGTAGGTCAAGGCGACCTCTACGTGCTTATTGGGGAGGTCTACTCCCGCGATGCGTGCCATGGGCTACCTCCTCCCCTCAGCCTTGCTTCTGCTTGTGCTTTGGGTTCTCGCAGATGATCCTGACGACGCCTTCGCGCCTGATCACCTTGCATTTGTCGCATATCTTCTTGACGCTGGTCCTGACTTTCATACCGAACTCCTCCGCCCGCCGGTTGCCGACGGCGACCGACCGCCAATTGTAAGCCTTTTCGGCAAAAGAATCTAGCGGGAAGGCGAAAGCCCGGTCGGCTTTCGCCTTCCCGCGCAATTTCCTCGCGGAAATTGTCTCTTTCAATGTCGATTTTGAAAGACTGAAGTCTTTCAAAATCCCTATAGGTTCCTCGACCTAATGTGGCCCTTGCGGGTCAGGCCCTCGTGGTGATGCATCTTCAAGAGGGCATTTATCTGGGACATCGTATCCAGGTCGACGCCGACGAGGATCAGGAGCGACGTGCCTCCCAGGAGGTAAGCCAGCTGGCTGGGGAACCCGAACAAGCTCTGCACCAGGCTCGGGATGAGGGCGATGAAGCCCAGGTATATCGAGCCGGGGAGTATGATCCTGTTGAGGATCCTCGTGAGGTGCTCCTCCATCTTCTCGCTGCGAATGCCCGGGATGGAACCGCCGTTCTCGCGGATGTTTTTCGAGATCTGCTGGGGATTCAGAGTGACCTGCGTATAGAAGTACGCGAAGAAGATGATGAGGGCCACGTAGGCGATGCTGTAGGCGGGTCCGCTGGGCCTGAGCCAGTACGAAAAGTCGCGCAGCCATTTGGCGTTTACGCCCAGTTGGCTCGAGATTTGAAGGGGAAAAGTGAGGATCGAGCTCGCGAAGATCACAGGGATGACGCCCGAGGGATTGATCTTGAAGGGGATATAGGTGTTCTGGGCGCCGTACATCCTCCGTCCCACGACGCGCTTGGCATAGTTGACCGGTATCTTTCTCTGCCCCTGCTGCTCGTAGATGACCATGACGACGACCAGCACGAACATCGCGAGCACCACGATCGCGTAGATCGGGTTGAGCTCGTCGCGCTGGATCTTCTTGTAGAGCTCGAACAGCGCGTTGGGCAGGCGCGCAACGATGCCGGCGAATATCAGGAGGGAGACGCCGTTGCCGATGCCGCGCTTGGTGATCTGCTCGCCTATCCAGATGAGGAACATGGACCCGGTGGTGACCGTCAGGATGGCGATCAAAGTGTAGGGCAGGCGGGCCATGGCGATCGCGTTGGGAATCCGATCGGCCCATACCGTGATCGAATAGGACTCGACGATGGTGACGAACACGGTGCCGATCCTGGTCCAACGCGCGATCTTCTTCTTGCCGCCGTCCTCCTCGGATATCTTCTTGAGCTTGGGCGACACTACCAGCATCAGCTGCATGATGATCTGCATGCTGATATAGGGCATGACGCCGAGCATGAAGAGGGAGAAGTTCTTGAAGGCTCCTCCCGCGAAGAAGTCGAGGTAATCCGTGATGCCGCCGGCGCCGGAGCTGCTTTGGGAGGCGAAATACGACTGCAGCGCGCTGGCGTTGATGCCCGGTATCGGCAGGAATGTTCCGAGCCGGAACAGCGCAAGCCACATGATCGTATAAAGGATCCGCTGCCTCAGCTCCTTGACGCGGAATATATCGATGAACGCGTTGCTCGCCATGATGATCCGCCCTTCGCGCCTTTCAGTCGGCCGCTGAGTCGCCGGCCGGCGTCTCGACCGCGCCGCCGGCCTGCTCGATCTTGGCCCTCGCGGAGGCCGAGACCTTGTCGACCTGGAACGTCAGCGCCTTGGAAAGCGTCCCGTCGCCGAGTACCTTTACCAGGGCCTCGGCCTTCTTGACCAGGCCTTTGGCCTTGAGGGACGCCCCGTCGACGACGTCGCCCGCGGAGAACTTGGCGTTCACCTGCTCGAGATTGACGATCTGCCAGTCTTTCTTGAACGAGGTGTTGGAGAAGCCCCGGTGCGGGAGCCGTCTATACAGGGGCATCTGGCCGCCCTCGAAGCCGGGATAGGTCTTGCCGCCCGACCGTGACTGCTGGCCTTTGTTGCCACGGCCCGCCGTGGTGCCCAGTCCGGAGCTCTGGCCCCTGCCTACCCTGCGCGGCTTCCTGGTGGCGCCCACTGGCGCATGGAGGTTGAAGTCGGCCATCACTCGATCTCCTTAACTTCGACGAGGTGCTCGACGGCCCGCACCATCCCGAGGATGGGCGGCGTCGCCTCTTGCACGGTCTTGGAGCCGATCTTCCGGAGCCCGAGGGAGCGAACCGTGGCCCGCTTCTCGGGTTTCTGGTGGATCGTGCTCTTGACCAGGGTGATCTCGATTTTCTTAGCCATGGCTTAGCCCCACAGATCCTTCAGGGTCTTGCCGCGGTTCTTCGCCACGGTCCTCGCGTCCATCATGTTGTCTACGCCGTTGAATACGGCGCGGACGATGTTAACCGAGCTGCGGGATCCCACGCACTTGGATAGGACGTCGGTGACGCCGCCCGCCTCCATGATGGCGCGGACGGGCCCTCCCGCTATGATCCCCGAGCCCGGACAGGCCGGCTTCAAAAGGACGTGCGTCGCCTTGTACTCGCCGACGACCTCGTGAGGGATCGTCCCATTCTTGACCGGCAGCTTGACCATCACCCGACGGGCCCGCTCGATGCTCTTTCGGATGGCCTCGGTGACATCCTTCGCCTTTCCGAAGCCGAAGCCCACCATGCCCTGGCGGTCGCCTACGACGGTCAAAGCCGAGAAACTGAAGCTGCGACCGCCCTTGACGACCTTGGCCGTCCGGTTGAGCTTTACCAGCTTCTCCATGTAATTGTCGCGACCGCCTTCGTCTCGCCTTCCTCTATCCCTGTTATCCACGCCGTCCCCCTAGAACGTGATGCCGGCCTTGCGGGCGCCGTCGGCGACGGCCTTCACGATGCCGTGGTACTTGTAGCCGTTGCGGTCGAAGACCACGGCGGCTACGTTCTTTCCCTTCAGCCTCTTGCCGATCTCCTCGCCGAGTTTGGCGGCTCCGTCCACGTTCCTCTTGAGGTCCTTTAGACCCTCCTCGAGGGACGAAGCAGATGCCAGCGTAGCCCCGGCGACGTCGTCTATGACCTGGACGTACAGGTATTTGTTCGACTTGAATACGGTCATCCTCGGCTTCTCCGGCGTGCCGGAGAGAGTCTTGCGCACGTGCAGCTTGCGCTGACCCCGCTTGCGAAGCTTGTCGCTCAGTTCCTTGACGCTCATGTTCTCGGCCTCACTTCACGCCGGTCTTGCCGACCTTCTTCCTGATCTTCTCGTCCTCGTACCTGATGCCCTTGCCCTTGTAGGGCTCGGGTAGGCGGAGCCCCCTGACCTCGCTCGCGAACTTCCCGACCAGGTGGCGGTCGCGTCCGGTGATCACGACCTTCTGGCCGTTGGCCTCGACGGCGGCCGCGAGGCCCTCGGGTATGGCCACCCCGAAGTCGGTGGAATACCCTAGACTGAGCACGAGGACCTTGCCCTGTATCTCCGCCCTGTATCCGACGCCGTTTATCACGAGGGTCCTCGTGAACCCCGCGGACACGCCGACGACCATGTTGTTGACGAGGTTGCGGTAGAGCCCGTGGTAGGCCCTAGCCTGCTTGGAATCGGATTTCCGCGTCACGACGACGCTGGCGCTCGCGCCGGTTCCCTTGACCGCAATCTCCACCTCGCTTACGTAGGACTGGGTAAGCTTGCCCTTTGGCCCCTCGACGGTCACCGATTCGGGACCGACGGTGACCTTCACGCCCTGAGGCACTTGAACCGGCTTTATTCCTATTCTAGACATCTCGTTCTCCCGGTCACCAGACGGTGCAGATGAGCTCGCCGCCCACTTTCTTCTCGACGGCCTTGCGACCCGTCGTCACGCCCTCCGAGGTGGAGACGATGAGTGTGCCGTAGCCGTTGAATACGCGTGGGAGTTCCTTGTACCCGGAGTAGACGCGCCGTCCGGGTCTGGAGACCTTCTCCACGCCGTGAATGACGGGGTCGTTCGCGTCGTCGTACTTCAGGAATATGCGGATGACGTTGGAGCCCTCCGCCTGTATCTTCTTGAAATTCTTGATGAAGCCCTCGGTTTTGAGGATCTTCACTATCTCGAGCTTCAGCTTGGAGGTCGGGATGTCGACCTTCTCGTGACGGGCCGAGCTCGCGTTGCGGACCTTAGTCAGCATGTCCGCGATGGGATCGGAAACGCTCATCGCTACCTCCTACCAGCTCGATTTCGTCACGCCGGGGATCAAGCCCTCGGAAGCGTACTTCCGGAAGCAGATCCTGCACATGTCGAACTTCCTCAGATATCCGCGGGCGCGGCCGCATACCTTGCAGCGCCGGACCAAGCGGGTCGAGTACTTCGGCTTCTTCTGAGACTTTAGAATCATCGCCTTGCGCGCCATGTTTCGGCCTTCCTTATTTCCTGAAGGGCATGCCCATCTTGGCAAGGAGGCTCTTGGCCTCCTTGTCGTTCCTCGCGGTCGTGACGATCGCGATATTGAGCCCCATGATCTTCTCGATCTTGTCGAAGTCGATCTCCGGGAAGATGATCTGCTCCGTAAGGCCGAGCGAATAGTTCCCGTGCCCGTCGAAGGCATTGGGATTGACTCCCCTGAAGTCCTTGACGCGCGGGAGGGCCACATTCATCAGCCTGTCGAGGAACTCCCACATCATCGCGCCTCGGAGGGTCACCCTGGCGCCGATTTCCTGCCCCTGCCTGATCTTGAAGGTCGCGATGGACTTGCGAGCCTTGGTCTTCACGGCATGCTGCCCGGTGACGTGCGCCAAGTCCTCGACGGCCGCGTCGAGGAGCTTCTTGTTCTCCTTCGCCTCGCCGACGCCCATCGATACGATGACCTTTACGAAGCGGGGGACCTGCATGGCGGAATCGTAGGCGAACTCCTTCAGGAGCTCGGGAGCGATCTTCTCGCGGTAGATCTTCTTGAGCCGGGGTACGTAGCCCTTCGGGAGCGGCGCGCTCTCGCCGCCGGTCTTCTTCTCGGCGGCAGCGGCCGCCTTGGCCTTCTTCTTCTCGGCTGCCTCGGCTGCCTTCGGGTTTACCTGCGCTTTCGCTTCGGCCATGTCAGAGCGCCTCCCCGCATTTGCGGCAGACCCGCTTCTTGGCGTCGCCGTCGATCTTGTAGCCTATCCTGGTCGGGCCGCACTTCCGGCAGACGATCATTATGTTGGATATGGCCAGGGGCGCCTCGATCTCGACAATGCCGCCGCGATCGGTCTGCTTGCGCTTCTTCTGCGCCTTCTTGACCATGTTGCAGCCCGCGACGATAGCCTTGCCCTTCTCGCGGTCTATCCCGATCACCTTCCCCTGCTTGCCCTTGTCCTTGCCGGCTACGACCTGGACCTGGTCCTCCTTGCGGAGCTTGTACTTGATTTCGGCCATTTCCGGTCTCCTCACAGGACCTCGGGCGCGAGGGATACGATCTTCATGTAATCCCTCTCGCGGAGCTCGCGCGCCACCGGCCCGAATATGCGCTTGCCCTTCGGGTTCTTGTTGGCGTCGATTATGACGCAGGCGTTGTCGTCGAAGCGGATGTACGTGCCGTCGGGCCGCCGGTACTCCTTGTGCGTCCTGACGACGACGGCCTTCTCCACGGTTCCCTTCTTGATCGCCGAGTTGGGGGTAGTGGCCTTTACCGCCACTACGATGATGTCGCCTATTCCCGCGTATCGCCGCCTGGTGCCGCCGAGCACCTTGATGCACTGGACCATCTTGGCGCCGGAGTTGTCGGCGACGACCAGCATGGACTCTACCTGTACCATCTCGATCCTGCCTTATTTCGCCTTCTCGACGACCTCGACCAGCCTCCACCGCTTGTCGCGGGAGAGGGGCCGGCACTCGACCACGCGGACCGTATCGCCCTCGTGGGCTTCGTTCTTCTCGTCGTGGGCCTTGATGCTCTTGGACCTCGTAACGTACTTCTTGTAAAGGGGGTGCAGCTTTCGCAGGGTAATCTCGACGACGATGGTCTTGTCCATCTTGTCGCTCTTCACGACGCCCTGGAGCGTCTGCTTGTTCCTGGAGCCCTGAACGGTTTCCACGATATGTCTCCTCGCCCTACTTCTTCGCCGTCGCTGCGGCGAGGGCGGCAGCCCTGCCGACATTACGGATGAGTGTCTCCACGCGGGCTATCTGGCGCCGGAGGACCCTCGCCTGGACCGGGTTCTCGACGTGACCAACCACTGCCTGGAAGCGGAAATCGAAATACTTCTTGCGCAACTCGGCGCGCTTGGCGACGAGCTCGTCGATCTTGAGCTCCTTGAAGCTGTTCTTCATGGCCTCACTCCGTGTCCGCGCGAAGCGTGAATTTGGTCTTGACCGGCAGCTTGGAGCCCGCCAGGCGCATCGCCTCCTCGGCGACCTTGGCTTCGACGCCCGCCAGCTCGAATAGGACCGTTCCCGGCCTAACGACCGCGACCCAATACTCGGGGTTGCCCTTCCCTTTCCCCATCCGGGTCTCGGCCGGCTTCTTGGTATAGGGCTTGTCCGGGAATATCCGGATCCAGAGCTTCCCGCCGCGCTTTATGTAACGGTTGAGCGCGACGCGGGCCGCCTCGATCTGGCGGTTGGTCAGCCACTCGGGCTCCATGCATACGAGGCCGAATTCGCCGAACGCTATGGTGTTGCCGACATGGGCCTCGCCGTGCACTCGTCCCCTCTGGACCTTTCTGTGCTTGACTCTCTTCGGACTAAGCATATTCTAGCTCCTCGCCCGCGAGCCTTCGGCTCGCGAGGTATCGTCGGTCGCGGGGCCGCGGCGCGGAGCCTCGCTCTCGCGGCCGTCGCTCGGGCGGACGGGCCGCTCAGGCCTCGGGCGGCGGTCGTCGCCGGCCCCTCCATGCGCGGCCTCTCCCGACGATCCGCGGCGCGCGTCGTCCCGACGCGAGTCCTCTCGGGGTCGGCGATCGTCGCGGCGCGCGTCGTCGCGGGAATTGTCGAAATCGCGCCGCTGCTTCCTCACGAGCATGCCCGCGTCCTCGTTCTTATCGGACCGATACACCATGCCTTGGTAGATCCAAACCTTGACGCCTATGCGCCCGAAGGTGGTAGAGGACTCCGCGAACCCGTAATCTATGTCGGCGCGGAGGGTGTGGAGAGGTACCCGGCCGTCCTTGTGCTCCTCGGTGCGCGACATGTCCGCGCCGCCGAGGCGCCCGGAAACGCGGACCTTGCAGCCCTGCGCCCCGCCCTTTATCGCGTTCGCCACCGACATCTTGATGGCCTTGCGAAACGAGCCGCGGTTCTCGAGCTGCCTGGCGATGTTCTGGGCGACGACCTGGGCGTTCGTGTCGGTCTTCTTCACTTCCTTGATCTTGATCTGGACTTTCTTGCTCGCGATCGTCTGCAGTTCCGCGCCGATTCGCTCGATGTTGGCGCCCTTGACGCCGATAAGGACGCCCGGACGGGCCGTATGGATCACGACGGTCACTCGCTGAGGATGGCGCACGATCTCGACCTCGGAGATATCGGCGCCCTTGCACTCGGGCAATTCGACTATCCGACGGCGAAGCCCGAGATCCTCGTGCAGTGTCTTTGCGTAATCGCGGGGATCGACGTACCAGCGGGACTTCCAGTCCTTGTTGATTCCCAAGCGCAGACCGATGGGATTTACTTTATTTCCCACATTACGCCTCCGTCTTCTTTCCGATCTCGTCGATAACGCAGGAAATATGGCACATCCTCTTGATGAGCATGTCGGCGCGCCCCCGCGCCCTGAACCAAACGCGCCTCATGCGCGGCCCCTCGTCGATCCGGATCTCCCTGATGTAGAGCATGTCCTCGTCCAGCTTCCGATTCCGATTGAGCGCGTTCGCAGCAGCGGAGACGACGACCTTCTTTATCAGGCCTGCGCCCTTGTTCGGCACGTTGTCGAGGATCGCTATCGCCTCGGCATAGGGCCGCTTGCGCACGAGGTCCGCTACGGGACGGACCTTGGAAGGCGAAGCGATGAGCCACTTGGCCGTGGCGCGGTATCCATTCTTGGTATCAGCCATTTCCCGCCTCTACTTCTTCTCGGCTTTCTTGTCGCTGCCGGCATGACCGCGAAATATCCGGGTCGGGGCGAATTCGCCGAGCTTGTGGCCGACGAGGTTCTCCGTCACGTAGACCGGTATCCACGTCTTGCCGTTGTAGACGGAGACGGTCATCCCGACCATTTCGGGGATGATCGTGGAGGTCCTGGAGAAGGTCTTCACCATCTTCCTGTCCCCCGCGACCTTGCTCATCTCCATGATCTTCTTGTACAGGCTCTTCTCGATGAAGGGCCCCTTCTTCACGGACCTGGACATCGGCTCTTACCTCACTTCCTGCGCTTGACGATGAAGCTGCTGGACGGCTTATGGGTGTCGCGCGTCTTATAGCCCTTCGCCGGCTGGCCCCACGGAGAAACGGGCTGCTTATAGCCCTTCCCCCGTCCCTCGCCGCCTCCGTGCGGGTGATCTACCGGATTCATCACGGTACCTCGCACCGTTGGGCGAACTCCGAGCCAGCGAGTCCTGCCCGCCTTGCCCAGTCGCTCGTTCATATGCTCGTCGTTGCCGACGGAGCCGATGGTCGCCATGCACTTCTTGAACACCATGCGCAGCTCGCCGGAGGGCAGCTTGAGGACGACGTAGTCGCCCTCCTTGGCCGCGATGAGGGCGCTGGCGCCCGCGGAGCGCGCCAGCTGGCCGCCCTTGCCCAGCGTGAGCTCGACGTTGTGGACTGTGATGCCCACGGGGATCGCGTCGAGCGGCAGCGCATTGCCGGGCTCGATCGGGGCGGAAGGCCCGGCGATGATCTTCTTGCCCACCTCGAGCCCTTTGGGGCTGAGGATATAGCGCTTCTCTCCATCGACGTAGTGGACGAGGGCGATGTTCGCCGAGCGGTTCGGATCGTACTCTATCGAGGCTATGACTCCCGGCACCCCGGACTTGTCGCGCTTGAAATCGATGTCGCGGTACTTCTGCTTGTGCCCGCCGCCTTGATGCCGGACGGAGATGCGGCCGTTGGAGGCTCGTCCGCCGTTCGACTTCTTGCCGCGGGTGAGGGCCTTCTCGGGCGAGCTCGCGTTGTCGGTGATCTCTGAATTCACCACCTGGATGCGGTGCCTTATGCCCGGCGTTATAGGCCTGAATGTCTTGATGCCCATGCTGCTCCCCCTGTGCTCACGCGCCCTCGAAGATCGCGATCTTCTCGCCGGGCGAGAGCCTGACGATCGCCTTCTTCCAGGTCGCGGTCTTGCCGGGGCGGTTGCGGAGCCGCTTCGGCTTGGACTTGACGTTGATTATGTTGCAGGCGACCGGATTAACGCTGAACAACCGGCGCACGGCCTCCATTACCTGGCGCTTATCGGCTTTCGGGTCGACCTTGAAGGCATAGTGCCCCGCGTCGCGGGCGACATTGCTCTTCTCCGTCAGGACGGGCGCGATAAGGATCGAATCGTATTCCATTCTCAGGCTCTCCTTACTTGTCCGCGTAGAACTCGTTGAGTCCCCTCGCGGCCGACTCGAGCACGATGACCTTCCTTCCATAAAACAGGTCGTGAGCCCGAAGCCGGTTGTACGACAGGAAGCTCAGCCAGGGGAGATTGCGGCCGGCGCGCTTGACGACAGCATCGTCGTCCTTGAGTATGACGACCGTGCGGGCGGCGTCCTTGACGGAGGCGATCGCCTCGATCTGCTTGATGAAATCCTTGGTCTTGCCCGTCTCGACCGTGAAATCCTCCACGATCGCCATGCTCCCGTCTCGCGCCTTGAGGCTCAGTATGGTCTTCATGGCAAGACGCTTCACCTTCTTCGGCAGCGCGAAGGAGAAGTCTCTGGGCTTGGGCCCGAAGGCCGTACCTCCGCCGACGTAGACGGGCGACTTGAAGTCTCCCTGACGGGCGCGGCCGGTCCCTTTCTGTGAGTAGGGCCTGCGATTGGACCCATGGACTTCGCCGCGATCCTTCGTGCAGGCCGTCCCGGCGCGCTTGTTGGCGAGTTCGTTGTTGATCGCGTAGTAGATGACGTCATCGTTGAGGGGAAGACCGAACACGGCGTCGGAGAGCTCGATGTCCCTAAGCTCCTTCCCTTGCAGGGAAACCACTTTCCTTTCCACTTCGGGTCCTCCGCCTTACTTCGTCTTCTTGATAGCGCCGCGCACGAGCACGTCGCAGGTTCTGGGGCCGGGAACTGCGCCGCGCACCAAGAGAAACCCGCCTTCGGCGTCGATGCGGACGACCTTCAGGTTTTGCACCGTCACCCTCTCGCCACCCATGCGGCCGGGGAGCTTCACGTTCTTGAAAGTCTTGTGGGGGTAGGTGCTCTGGCCCGTAGAGCCGGGCTCACGGTGGAATTTGGAGCCGTGCGTATTGCGGCCTCCGCCGAAATTCCACCTCTTCATGACACCCTGAAAGCCCTTGCCCTTGCTGGTCGCGCTCACGTCCACGAAGCGCAAGCCCTCGAGAGCGGCGACGCCGAGCTTCTCCCCTACAGCGACTTCCTTCTCGAAGTCCCGCAGTTCGCGAAGTATCCTGGTGGGAGCTACACCCTCCGGAAACTGACCGCCATAGGGCTTCGTTACGCTCCCCTTCTTCTTGTCGTAGATACCGAGGACGACGGCGTCGTAGCCGTCCTTCTCGGCCGTCTTCTTCCCTACGACGACGTTCGGGGCGATCTCGATGACCGTGACGGGTATGAGCCGCCCCGTATCGTCGAAGACCTGGGTCATCCCCGTCTTCTTGCCGATTAGTCCGATCATTCTTCAACTCCTAGCGTTGAACGCGCAGCTTCGGCTCGTCGAATGCTCACCGAACCCGGCCGGGCGTTTACAGCTTCGCAGCTACGGCGAGTGCCCTTACTGCTTGATCTCTACGTCGATTCCGGCCGGCAGCTCGAGCTTCATGAGCGCGTCCATGACATCGGGCGTAGGATCGATGATATCGATCAGGCGTTTGTGCGTCCGCATCTCGAACTGCTCCCGCGACTTCTTGTGCACGTGAGGAGAGCGAAGGACGGTGTACTTGTTGATGCGCGTAGGAAGCGGGATAGGCCCCGAAACCTTGGCGCCCGCCTTTTGGACGGTTTGAACGATACCCCTCGCGCTGTCGTCGATGAGACGGACATCGAAGCCCCTGAGCCTGACTCGAATCCTGTCCTTCATGCAATCCTCCAAAGATCTCTTGCGCTCGCTCCCGGCTGCCGTACCCTGGCGGGCGAGCGGCCGAAACGAAACGCTGCGGGGCCGGGGAGCCCCGCCGTCAGATGACCGATCCGCCCGAAGGCGACCGACCGAACGCTACACTATCATGGTTGCCTTGGCTTCGTATAGCAGGTAGCGGCAAAAAACCAAGGAACCGAAAAAGGACGGAACCCTCCCGTCAACGCGAAAGCTCTCAGCTATTACTCTATTACCTCGGTTACCTGGCCGGAGGCGACCGTATGCCCGCCCTCGCGGATGGCGAACTTGAGGCCCTTCTCCATGGCGATCGGGTAGATCAGCTCCACGTTGATCTCGGTATTGTCGCCGGGCATGACCATTTCGCGCCCCTCGGGAAGGGTTACGGTGCCCGTGATGTCCGTCGTTCGGAAATAGAACTGGGGCCTGTACCCGGCGAAGAAGGGACTGTGGCGCCCGCCCTCGGTCTGGTTGAGCACGTATACCTGACCCTTGAACTTGGTATGCGGTGTTATCGAGCCCGGCTTGGCGAGGACCTGCCCGCGCTCGACCTCCTTCTTGTCGATGCCGCGAAGGAGGGTCCCGATATTGTCGCCTGCGCGCCCCTCGTCGAGGAGCTTGTTGAACATCTCGATCCCCGTCACGACCGTGGACTTGGTCGGCTTGATGCCGACGATCTCCACGGTCTCGTTGATCTTCACGATGCCGCGGTCGACACGGCCCGTGACGACCGTGCCACGGCCGGAGATGGAGAAGACATCCTCTATCGGCATTAGGAAGGGCTTGTCGGTGACGCGCTCGGGATCGGGAAAGAAGCTGTCCATCGCGTCCAGGAGCTCCTGGATACACTTGGTCGCCTCGGTATTGTCGGGCTCGGAGAGGGCCTTGAACGCGGATCCTTTGATGATCGGGGTCTTGTCGCCGGGGAATTTATAGAAGGTGAGGAGGTCGCGGACTTCCTCCTCGACGAGTTCGAGGAGCTCGGCGTCGTCGACGAGATCTACTTTATTGAGGAAGACGAGGACTGAAGGGACGCCGACCTGGCGGGCAAGGAGGACGTGCTCGCGGGTCTGGGGCATGACCGAGTCGGGGGCGGAAACGACAAGGACGGCGCCGTCCATCTGGGCCGCTCCGGTGATCATGTTCTTGATATAGTCGGCGTGGCCGGGGCAGTCGATGTGAGCGTAGTGGCGCTTGACGGACTGGTATTCGAGGTGCCGGGTGTTGATCGTGATGCCGCGGGCCTTCTCTTCGGGCGCGTTGTCGATATCATCGAACTTCATCGCCTTATCCCCGAACTTGCGCGAGCAGTACTGGGTGATAGCCGCGCTGAGCGTCGTCTTTCCATGGTCGATATGACCGATCGTACCGACGTTCATATGAGGTTTGGTGCGCTCGAATTTCTCTTTGGCCATATAAAACTCCTCCTTGGCTTCGCCCCGCCAATTGCAATCCTGGTGAGCTTCCGGATTATATAGGAGAGTCAAGAGCGAATCAAGGGGCGAACGTACCGGTATCCCCATTCCGCGGATCAAGAGTATTCGGAGAAGCCTGGCGGCACGGGCTCGAAGCGCATGAAGCGCGCCGCATATTCCGCCCTGCCCTCGGTGGCCGAGCGGAGTTCGCTCGCGAAGCCGAAGAGGCGCCTCAAGGGAGCCGCGCCCGAGATAATGCTGCCGCCCGCCGGCGCGGCGTCCATCGACTCGATGCGCCCCCCTCTTCCCGAAACCGCGGCGGCAGCGGCGCCGAGGAAGTCCTGTGGCACCGTCATCTCGATGCGCATGACCGGCTCGACCACCCGGGTCCCCGCATCGCGCAGGGCGCGCGTCGCAGCCAGGGAGGAGGCTATTTCTATGCCGCGCTCGGCCACCTTCCCGGGCGAGGAGAGCGAGGCGCCGGGAAGCGAAAGGGACTCGAGGACGACCAACGCGCCTTCGAGGGGAAAGCCCGAGGTCGGACCCGCGCTGAGCGCCGCCTCGGCGCCTCTGCGCGCCGCGGCTATTATGGAAGGAGGCAGACGCAAAGAAGGCGAGACCTCGAACGAGAAGCCTTTCACGTCGGAGCCCGGCCCCAGGCGCAGCGCGACCCTCGCCCTCGCGCGCTCGCCGCCGAGGTCTCGGTCGAAGTCCTCTTCCCCCCGGGCCGACGACGAGAGTAGCTCGCGGTAGGCGACGCGGGGCCGGCCGATCCTGAAGCGGGCTCCGAAGTCACGGGCGAGACGATCGGCGGCCACCTCGAGGTGGAGCTCTCCCATTCCCGAGAGCTCGATGCGGCCGGTTTGCGGATCCTCGCGAAGCCTGATCGAAGGGTCCTCGTCCGCCAGGGCCGCCGCCCCTTTGCGCAGGCGCTCTCCATCTTCCCTCGTCCTCGGCTCGAGCGCGAGCGAGACGACGGGCTCGTCGAATTCGATCGGCTCGTAGAGAATAGGCCTGAGGGGATAGCAGAGCGTGGTCCCGGTGACGCCGATGGCCGAGGAGGCGCTCTCGACTGCGCCCTGGGCGCCGAGAGCCAAGGCCACGATATCTCCGTCGATCGCCTCGGCGGCATCCTCGAGCCGGTCGGCGTGGATGCCGAAAATACGCGTTATACGAACGATTCTCCCCGCCCCGACGTCCAGGACCTTGTCGCCCGCGGCTATCTTCCCCGAGCGGACGCGTAGCCACGAGAGCCGGCCGAAATGCGGATCGGCGCCCGTCTTGAACACCAGACCCGAGAATGGATCGCCCGGACCGATGGCTACGACCTCGCCAGTGGCCGGATCCACGGCTTTGGGACGGACAGCCTCCTCGGGAGAGGGGAGATAGTCGGCGACGGCGTCTAGCAGGAGGGAGGCGGCGCCGTCCGAGAAGGCCGAGCCGCAAAGGACTGGAGTCACCCGGCCAGCCAGCGTAGCCGCCCGCAGGCCTGCGCGGAGCCTCTCGGGCGAGCTTTCCCGCCCGGCCACGAAGTCCTCGAGGATGGCCGGATCGCCGTCGGCTCCGCCGGCTCCACCGGCGAGCGCTTCCGCGAGAGTCGCCCTCGCCCGCGCGGCGAGGGCCGCGAGTTCGGGGGGAATCGGCCGAGGCTCGGGCCGCCCTGGACCTAATCCGACCGGTGACGGACGCTTCCCGGACTCCGCGACCTCGGCCGCGGAGTCCGAGGCCGAGAAATCGTAGGCGATCATCTCGACGAGATCCACCACTCCCCGAAAGTATTCGCCTTCGCCCCAAGGAAGCTGAACGGCGACCGCCCCCGGATCGAGGATGGACGAGAAGTCCCCCAGGGCCCGCTCGAAGGAAGCGCCCTTCCTATCCATCTTATTCACGAAAGCGAGCGTCGCCACCTCGCGCCTGGCGCAGGCGCGATAGAGGACCTCGGTGCGCGACTGGACTCCCGCGACCGCGCATACCAGCACGACCGCGCCGTCCAGGGCGCGAAGGGAGCGCCCGACCTCGGAGGAAAAATCCACATGCCCCGGCGTATCGATAAGATTGATATGCAAGGCGCCCGTCTCGCCGAAGCCCGCGGTGCTCCCGCCCTCGATCGCGGCTCTGCCATCGGGAATCGCCGGTGCCGTCGATCGTCGCATCCACTCGAGGCGCGCAGCCGCGGCCTTGACAGTTATCCCCCGTTCGCGCTCGACCTGAAGATAATCGGTGACCGTCGTACCATCGTCAATGTCGCCAGGACTGCGAATCCGGCCTGAAATATAAAGGAGTCTCTCGGTGAGACTCGTCTTGCCCGCGTCGATGTGGGCGAGTATGCCGATATTGCGGAGGCTTCGCGGCGGCGACATGGACTCGAGTATACGCTCGAGGCGTCGAAAATGGGAGCGTTCAGATCCCTACTCAATCGTATCGAGGCTATCTATGCCCAATTCTACCACATTGTAGCACTAACTTGACATTTTCACACTTATAGAAGTACCTTGATACACATACCTAATCTAGGTCCGTTTAGTCATGATTAAATGGAGGTTGCCCGTGTCCGACACGCTTCGTCCTGTCGATCATACTGCCCTCAAAACCAACCAGCTCATCATAATTCTGCTCAGTCTCTTCGCCTTTATCCTCGGCTCTCCTTGGATAGCCTTCGGAGTGGGCATTGTGATGGTTCTTGGAACTATCTTGGCGAAACCAGGCTTTTTCCCTATATACAAGGGGCTGCTCCGGCCGCTCGGCTGGGCGAAACCGAATGTCATCAACGATAATCCCGAGCCGCATCGCTTCGCGCAAGGTTTCGGGTCGGTCGTCCTCCTGGGCGGCTCGGTGGCGCTATTCTCGGGTCTCCCCGTTCTCGGCTGGTCCCTAGTCTGGCTGGTCATCCTACTTGCTTCGCTCAACGCCTTCGCCGGCTTTTGCGCCGGCTGTTTCGTGTACTACCAGCTCGCCAAGCTCAGCTTTCCGGGATTCGCCAAAAAGCCGCCGGAGGGGACTTTCCCGGGGCTAAAGCCGAGAGCCGCGAGCGCGGTCCCGGTCGGCAAGATATAGGGAGAGCGGGATGCTGGTGGGCATGGCGGCGCGTGCCGGCTTGGCCATCCTCCTCATGGCCTTCTGCTTCGGGGCCTGGAAATTGACAGGGATGGCGGTCTTGGCGCGGGCGCGTCGCGCATCGGAAACGGGCGCCGGAATCCTCGAGGGCTTCATCCGCGGAAGGCCGGGGCTTCTCGTTTTCGGCTCTCCGCATTGCGCCCCATGCGTCCATGCGCAGAAGCCGGCGGCACACAGACTCGAGAAGGATTTCGAAGGGGCGATTCAATTGATCGAAATAGACATCACCCAAAAGCCGGGCCTTGCGGAGCGATATGGCGTCGTCAGCCTTCCCACGGTTTTCATCTTCGACTCCGCCGGGGCCCCGCGGCGCGTCAATCATGGACTCGTGTCCTACGATGAGCTACGCAGGCAGATATCGCCATTCCTGGTATAACGGAGGGTAGTATGGCGCGGTTTTCGGGCATCGGAATGGGGCAGGACCTTCGAATCGATACCAGGACGGCTCGCGACGCGGATAAAGGAGTCGAAGCGATGGTGGAGAGCCGGGACAGGAGCTGGCAGGAGCTGCGCGAGGAAGTCTCGGCCATCGCGAAATCGGAGACGATGCTAGCGAGCTACCTCCACGCGACCGTGCTGAATCATGCCAGCCTCGAGGACTCTCTCTCCTACCTCCTCGCAGAGAAGCTCGGGACCGCCTACCTGTCGGCGATGTCGCTTCGCGAGGTCATCGACGAGGCCTTCGCGCGATCGCCGGAGATCCGCGAGGCGATCCGCCGGGACCTCTACGCAGCGGTCGAGCGCGATCCCGCCGCGCGCGGCTTCGCTCAGCCTTTCCTCCATTATAAGGGATTTCACGCGCTCCAGGCTTATCGAGCGTCCCACTGGCTCTGGATAGAAGGTCGACGCGCCCTCGCCTATTATTTCCAGGAGCGAATCTCGGTGGTCTTCGCGATCGACATCCACCCGGCGGCTCGGATAGGCAAGGGCATCCTGATCGACCACGGCACGGGCGTAGTGATCGGCGAGACGGCCGTCGTCGGCGACGAGGTCTCGATGCTTCACGGCGTGACTCTCGGGGGCACGGGCAAGGAAGTCGGCGACCGGCACCCCAAAGTCGGCGACGGCGTACTCCTCGGCGCGGGAGCCGCGATCCTGGGGAATGTCCGGATCGGCAACGGCTCGAAAGTCGCCGCGGGCAGCGTTGTCCTCGAGGACGTGCCGCCGCATTGTACGGTCGCGGGAGTCCCATCGAAGATCGTCGGCCGGCCCACCACCGACGAGCCCTCGCTGGAGATGTACCAGGGCCTGGAGCTCGATTACAGCATTTGACGACTTCGTGCTATAAAGAATCCCCTCGGCGTTTGGCTCCCGAGAGGTGCCGGCCTGGCCCGGGCAGGCCTCGCGCACCAGTCAGGGGGCCGAGTTCGTCCTCGACGAGCGCAAGAAGACTTACGAGTAACTTCGATAGCGAGGCGACAGGCGCCGCTTATCGCGAGGTCAAGAAAGGTTTCGCGTAAAGGCTCTCGTTACGACGCTCCCTTCGGTCGGATCGTCTATCAAACGAAGGCCTCAGTAGGGGGAGATATGCCGAGCACGAGCGCGAAGTCTCGCTCCTTCGGGGAGTCGGTCATTCGACGGATGACGAGAGTGGCTATCGATTGCGGGGCCATTAATTTATCGCAGGGCTTCCCGGACTTCGACCCTCCGCCGGAGCTGCTCTCGGCAGGGGAAAGGGCGATGCGTGGCGGGCCGCACCAATACGCAGTCACCTGGGGCGCGCCGGAGTTCCGACGTGCCCTTGCGGAGAAGCAGCGGCGCTTTACCGGGCTCGATATCGATCCGGAGCTTCACCTGACGGTCACCTGCGGCAGTACCGAAGCCATGCTGGCGGCCGTGATGACGGCCGTGGACCCCGGGAATGAGGTTATCGTATTTTCGCCTTTCTACGAAAACTACACAGCCGATGCCATCCTCGCCGGGGCTCTGCCGATCGGCGTGCCCCTGCGCGGCCCGGGCTTCACATTCGACGAAGCGGAGCTCGAAGCCGCCTTCAAGCGAGGTGCGAAGGCCCTGATCCTCTGCAATCCGGCCAACCCGACTGGCAAGGTCTTCAGTCTCGGGGAGCTTGAGGCTATCGCCTCCCTCGCGCGCCGCTACAACGCCTTCGTTATCACCGACGAGGTCTACGAGCATATCGTCTACGAGCCCAATAGGCATACCTACTTCTCCGCCCTCCCGGGCATGTTCGATCGCACGATATCCTGCGGTTCCTTGTCCAAGACGTATTCCATAACGGGCTGGCGCCTCGGCTACGTGACCGCCTCCCCCGAGGTGACCCAAGGAGTGCGCAAGATACACGACTTCCTGACCGTCGGCGCGGCGGCTCCTTTGCAAGAGGCGGCCATCGGCGCCCTGCGATATCCCCAGGAGTACTACGACGGACTGAGGAATCTATATGAAGGTAAGCGTTCACTGTTCCTGTCGATACTGCGCGAGGCCGGGCTGAGCTTCGTCGAGCCCCAGGGCGCCTATTACGTGCTGGTCGACATCTCCGAATTCGATGCCGGAAGCGACCTCGCTTTCTGCGATTGGCTGGCTCGCGAAGTCGGCGTCGCCGCCGTTCCGGGCTCGAGCTTCTTCCTCGAGGAGGAGCGGCGCTTTATCCGCTTCCACTTCGCGAAGAAGGACGACACTCTCGAGGCGGCCGGGAGGCGCTTGTCGACCCTGCGCGATAAATGGCGCTCAAGGCGTTTGGAGGATTCGTCCGCGAGGAGATCCCCTCCCACGGATACGGATGGGGGCGTATTATTCCCTCCGGGGAAGAAATAGGATATATTTGGTACTACTCAGGCGGCCTTAGGTCCGCCCAAGCGTTTGAGGGGCATCCGCGGGCGCGCGTACAGCGGCTTCCGGAGGCCGCCCGGGAGGCAGTCATGAACGATTCGGCGCGCTATGAGTCCCTTCCCATCGAGAAACTCCGAGACAGGGTGATGGACGATCTGGTCCGGCAATATTCCCTCGAGCGGGTTGACCTGCCCGAGTTCGAGCGGAGGACCGACATCGTCTCCAGGGCCGCGACCAGGAGCGAGCTCATCGCGCAGGTGTCGGACCTGCCCGGTCTGCCGAACGAGGGCCGTGCGGCGGCTCGGACTTCCGCGTCGCCGGGCGCCGCGGGGTGGCGAGTCGGCTCGGAAAACGCGAGGCCCAACGACTACGCCGTCGCGATATTCAGCGGGAGCGACTTCAAAGGCGTTTGGCAGGCCCCGCGCAGCCTGACGGCTCTCTGCGTCTTCGGAGGGGCAAGCATCGATTTCCGCAGGGCCATCGTCCCGGAGGAGGGAGTTACGGTAAGCTGCCTCTGCCTATTCGGCGGCGTCGATATCGTCGTCCCTCCGGGAATGCGCGTCCGCGTGAGAGGTATCGGCATCTTCGGCGGCTTCGACAGGACGGAGAACGAAGTCGAGGACCCGGCCGCGCCGACCATCGTGGTCGAGGGCCTCGCCCTCTTCGGCGGAGTCTCCGTTCGCGTGCGGCCATGACGGGGAGCGCGGCATGAAGGGCCTATTCCCCGGGAACGAATACTCGACCCCAGACGGCCTTCCCCGAGCGCTAAGCGAGTTCCTCCTTCTGGGTTCTCGCTGGAGCGTCTACTCGCACTTCATCGCGACCATACTCCGCAGCAGGGCCCTCGCCCTTCGCGGCCTCTACGACGACGAAGCCTGGGCCGGAAGCTCCCTCGAGATCATCGGAAACCTGGAACGCTGCGCGGCCAAATTCCGGATCGCAGGCATGGACAAGGTGCGCGCAGCCCCCGGGCCCCTCGTCTTCGTCTCGAATCACATGAGCACGCTCGAGACCCTGGTCCTCCCCGGCCTCATTCGCCCGCTGAAGCCCGTCACCTACGTCGTCAAGCGCAAGCTCCTCGGCGGATTCTTCTGGGGCCCGATCATGCGCTCCCGCAATCCCATAGCCGTCTCGCGCACCGACCCGCGCGCCGACCTCGAGATCGTCCTCAGCGAGGGCCAGGCGCGGCTCGCCTCGGGCATCTCGGTCATCGTCTTTCCCCAAGGGACGAGGACCGCCGTCTGGAAGCGCGAGGGCTTCAACAGCCTCGGCATCAAGCTCGCGGCGAAGGCGGGCGTTCAGGTCATGCCGGTCGCGCTCAAGACCGACTACTGGGGCTCCAGCGGCCTCTTCAGGGGCTTCGGCCCGGTCCATCGCGATCGAATCGTCCATATGGAGTTCGGGGATGCCGTATCGGTGAACGGAAGAGGCAGGGCCGAGCACGAGCTCTGTCTCGGCTTTATCGAATCGCGGCTCAGGGAATGGGGCGCGAAGCTGGGTTAGAGGCGGGAGGCCCCCAACGGCGCACGATCCGGGCGCTTCGCGAAAGCCTGGGCCAATGAAAAGCCCCGTCCATGTGGAACGGGGCTCGTCTTCCGCGTCCGCGAGGACTACCACCTGTAATGGGCGAAAGTTTTGTTCGCAAAACACTCCGCGCCTGTGGCGCTCCGTTAGGGCTTCACAAGGCGTTCGCGCGGGCGTTAAAAAAGCCGGCTTACGCCGGCCTTCGTTCGAGCACCGTTAACTACCAGCGGTAGTGAGCGAACGCCTTGTTCGCCTCGGCCATCTTGTGGGTGTCTTCCTTCTTCTTCACCGCGGTTCCGGTATTGTTGAAAGCGTCGAGGAGCTCGTCGGAGAGCTTGTCGGCCATCGCCTTGCCCGATCGGTTGCGCGCGGCGGTTATGAGCCAGCGCATCGCGAGCGCCTCGCGGCGCGTGTCGCGGATTTCGACGGGAACCTGGTAGGTCGCGCCGCCTACGCGGCGGGACTTGACTTCGACTAGGGGCTTCGCGTTGTCTAGCGCCTTCAGGAAGACCTCGAGCGCCGGAACGTTGGCCTTCTTCTGCATCGCGTCCATCGCGTCGTACATTATGCGCGTGTTGACCGACTTCTTGCCCTGCCACATCATTCGACACACGAACTTGGTCACGATGACGGAGTTGTACTTCGGATCGGGGAGGTGTCCCCTGTCTATAGTCTTCTTCTTGCGGCCCATGTGCCTGCCCCCCTATGCCTTCGGCCGCTTGGCGCCGTACTTGGAGCGGCCCTTCTTGCGGTCCTCGACGCCGAGGGTATCCTTCGCGCCGCGAATGATGTGGTAGCGCACGCCCGGAAGGTCCTTTACGCGTCCTCCGCGGATCAGGACCACGGAGTGCTCCTGGAGGTTGTGGCCGACGCCGGGGATATAGGCCGTGACCTCGATCCCGTTGGAGAGCCTGACGCGGGCGACCTTGCGGAGGGCCGAATTGGGCTTCTTGGGCGTGACTGTCATTACGCGGGTGCAGACCCCGCGCCTCTGCGGGCACTCTTCGAGCGCCGGGGCCTTGTTCCGCCAAGCGGAGGCCTTTCGGCCGAGACGGATAAGCTGGTTGATCGTCGGCATCTATGCTCTCGACTCCCTGTTGTGCCGGGCCTCAGCATGGCCCGACGTTGTATTAGTACGCGAAAAACCTTCAAATTATGCCGGAATCACTGCTCCGGCCGCGCTGGCACGAATCAGAACAATAAACCGCAGGTCGGATCCCTGTCAATACCGTAGCTCCGCCATGGCGCTTAACTAATGAACGCGCGGGTCCCGGCTTCGAGAATATCGATACCTCGCTCGGTCCTCGGCGAGTTAAGCTCATGGGCTCGCCTGCGCAAGCGCTTGGCGGGGCCGCTCCGCCGTCGATACGGACTCCGTTAATCCTCTTCGGAGTCCGTATCGACGGGCTCGAAGCCCTCGTCGTTCTCGAATATTTCGTCCTCTTCGAAGGCGGCGCCGTTCTCGGCCCTCTCCTCCAAGGCTGGCAGGGGCTGGAGCTCCTTCTCGCGCCGGCGCTTCTCGAGCACCTCCTCGACGAAAGCGTCGAGGTCCTCGTTCTCGGCGTCGGAGAGCTTGATGTTGCGGTAGGCCCTCATGCCGGTCCCGGCGGGGATGAGGTGGCCGATGATGACGTTCTCCTTCAGTCCGCGCAGGGTATCGGTCGCCCCGGCGATAGCGGCGTCTGTGAGGACCCTGGTCGTCTCTTGGAAGGAGGCCGCGGCGAAGAAGGAGTCTATCTTGAGAGAGGCCCTGGTGATACCGAGGAGGAGGGGCCGGGCGACGGAGCTCTGGCCGCCTTCCTGGACCACGCGCTTGTTCTCCTCGTGGAAGCGGTACTTGTCCACCTGCTGGCCGTAGATGAATTTCGTGTCGCCAGGAGCGACGATCTCGACCTTCTTCATCATCTGCCTGATGATGACACCGATGTGCTTGTCGTTGATCGTGACTCCCTGGAGGCGGTAGACCTGCTGCACCTCGTCCATAAGGAAGCGCTGACAGTATTGCTCGCCGAGGATGTTCATGAGGTCATGGGGATTCTTGTTGCCGTCGCAGAGCATGTCGCCGGCCTCGACGGTGTCCCCGTCGCGCACGAGAAGCCTGCGGCCCATCGGCACCAGATGCTTGTACTCCTTAGTGAAGATGTCCTTGACGACGACGACGCGCTTGCCCTTCACGATGCCCCGGAAGGCCACCGTGCCCGAGACTGTCGCGAGGACCGTGGGAGTCTTGGGCTTGCGCGCCTCGAAAAGCTCGCCGACGCGCGGCAAGCCGCCCGTGATGTCCATGGCCTTGGCGCTCTCCTTGAGCGTCTTGGCCAGCGTGCGCCCCGCCTTCACCAGCTCGCCGTCCTCGACGTTGAGGTAGGCGCCGCCCGGCAGGAAGTAGGTCACGATCTCGTTGCCCGCCTCGTCGGTGACGACGACTCTCGGCTGCTTGGCGTCGCGCTCCGCCGCGAATTCGGTGATCTTCTTCTCGATATTGCCCGTCTCCTCGTTTATCTCTTCCTTGAGGGTGGAGCCGGGGATGATGTCCTCGTAGCGGACATAGCCGTCGTGCTCCGAGATGATCGGGTCCGAGAAGGGATCGAAGGTGGCCAGTGTGCCGTTGGCCGCCACGATGTCGCCGGGGTTGACGATCACCTCGGAACCGTTGCGGACGTCGATCTTCTGGTCCTGGGCGATCAGGAGGACCCGACCGGGGACAATCTTGGCGTAGGATATGTCGGTCGCCTTGGCGACGGTCTTGTCGGCCCTCTGGACGATGGAGTCGCCCTTGAGTATCCGCTGGCCGTCCTGCACGAGGACCTTGTCGCCCTTCCCGACCTCGAAATTGGAAAAGATCTTGCAGGCGTGGAGGGCGCCTTTGCGGGTGAAGAGGGAGCGCCCTTCGGGCATCTTGACGAAGGTGCCGGCGACGTCGGTGACGAGGACGGCATATTTGAGGTAAATGCGGTTCTCCTCGGACACCTTGGTCGCGGCGCCGCCGATATGGAAGGTGCGCATCGTGAGTTGCGTGCCCGGCTGGCCGATGGACTGCGCGGCGATGATGCCTACCGCCTCGCCGATCTCCACCGTGCGGCCGGTCGCGAGGTTGCGGCCGTAGCACTTGCGGCAGACGCCGTGCTTGGCCTCGCAGGTCAGGACCGTTCGAATCGTGACTTCCTCGATGCCGGCCTCGTCGATCTTGTCGGCGATCTCCTCGGTGATCTCGTCGTTGGCGGCGACGATCAGGTCCCCGGTGATCGGGTGGCGGATCGGATCGAGGGCGTAGCGTCCGACGATGCGTTCCCGTAGCGCCTCGATGATCTCCTCGCCGTCCTTTATTGGGGTGTGGATCGCGCCGTTGATGGTCCCGCAGTCGTCCTCGTTGATGACGACGTCCTGGGATATGTCGACGAGGCGCCTCGTGAGGTAGCCCGCGTCGGCGGTCTTCAGGGCGGTATCGGCGAGGCCCTTGCGCGCGCCGTTGGTCGAGATGAAGAACTCTATGACCGAGAGGCCCTCCCGGAAGTTGGAGCGTATCGGCAGCTCTATAATGTCGCCCGAGGGCTTGGCCATGAGGCCGCGCATGCCCGCGAGCTGGCGGATCTGGTTGCGGCTTCCGCGCGCGCCCGAGTTGGCCATCATGTAGATGTTGTTGAACCCGGCGCGATCGCGCTCGAGGGCCTTCATCATCACCGCGGTAAGCTCCTCGTTGGTCTTGGACCAAACCTCGACGACGCGGTTATAGCGCTCCTCCTGAGTGATATGGCCGGCCAGGTACTGCTTCTGGATCGAGTCCACCTGCTTGTTGGCCGCCTCGATCATCTCGGGCTTCTCGGTCGGGACCACGATGTCGTCCATGCCGATAGTGGCCCCGAAGAAGGTCGCGTAGCGGAAGCCGTTGTTCTTTATCTCATCGAGCATCTCGACGGTGACGTAGGGTCCCTTCTCCTTGTATATGGCCTCGATGAGGGCCCGGAGCTCTTTGTCGCCCATCTGGTAGTTGATGTAAGGGACGGCGGCGGGCATCGCCTCGTTCAGGAGGATGCGCCCAGCCGTCGTATCCAGAAGCGAGTCGGCCCCTATCTCGATGGCCTTGTTCACCCCATTCCAGACCGGCCTCTTCTTGACCGGCACTTTGACGACGGCCTCGTAGTCGCAGGACTTGGCCTCGCAGGCCATGAGCAGTTCCTCGGGCGAGGAGAATCGCCGCCCCTCGCCCTTCACGCCCGGCTTGTGGCGCGTGAGGAAGTTGATGCCGAGGACCATGTCTTGCGAGGGGAAGACGATGGTCTTGCCGTTCGCGGGATTGAGGAGGTTCCGGCTCGAGAGCATCAGCGTCCAGCACTCGGCCTGGGCGGAGCTCGTGAGGGGCACGTGGACGGCCATCTGGTCGCCGTCGAAGTCGGCGTTGTAGGCGTGGCAGACGAGAGGGTGGAGCTTGATGGCCTTGCCCTCGACGAGGACCGGCTCGAAAGCCTGGATGCCCAGGCGATGCAGGGTCGGCGCCCGGTTCAGGAGGACCGGGTGCTCCTTGACCACCTCGTCCAGGACGGCGAAGACCTCGGGGGTCTCCGACTCGACCAGCATCTTGGCCTTCTTGATGTTGTAGACGACGTCCTTCTCGACGAGCTTCTTCATGATGAAGGGCTTGAATAGCTCGAGAGCCATCTTGGTCGGCATCCCGCATTGCCACATCTTGAGCTCGGGCCCGACGACGATGACCGAGCGGCCCGAGTAGTCGACGCGCTTGCCGAGGAGGTTCTGGCGGAACCTTCCCTGCTTGCCCTTGAGCATGTCGGAGAGGGATTTGAGCGGCCGATTGGAGGCGCCCTTGACGACGCGCTTCTTCTTCGAGTTGTCGAAGAGGGCGTCGACGGCCTCCTGGAGCATGCGCTTCTCGTTGCGGATGATGATGTCGGGCGCGTTGAGCGCCATCAGCCTCTTGAGGCGGTTGTTGCGGTTGATGACGCGCCGGTAAAGGTCGTTGAGGTCGCTGGTCGCGAAGCGCCCGCCGTCGAGCTGCACCATGGGCCTGAGCTCGGGGGGGATGACGGGGATCACGTCGAGCACCATCCACTCCGGCTTGTTGTCGGAGTTGCGGAAGGACTCGCAGATCTCGATGCGCTTGAGGAGGCGCTTGTCGGACTTGGGACCCTTTTCGATCATTCGCACGCGGAGCTCCGCCGCGAGCTCGTCCATGTTGATCTGCTCGAGGAGGGACCGGATGGCCTCGGCCCCCATCCCGGCGGTGAAGGCGCCGCCGTAGCGGTCCTGGGCCTCGTACCATTCCTCCTCGGTGAGGAGCTGCATCTTCTTGAGGTCGGTGTCCCCCGGATCGATGACGATGTATTTTTCGTAATACAGCACCGAACGGAGCGCGGCGACTGGCAGGTCGAGGAGGAGGCCCATCCGGCTCGGGACCGAGCGGTAGAACCAGATGTGCGAGACGGGCGAGGCGAGCTCGATGTGGCCCATGCGCTCGCGCCGGACCTTGAAATGGGTCACCTCGACGCCGCAGCGGTCGCAGATGACGCCTTTGTAGCGGATCGACTTGAACTTGCCGCAGTAGCACTCCCATTCCTTGGTCGTGCCGAATATGCGCTCGCAGAAGAGGCCGTCCTTCTCGGGCCTCAGCGTGCGGTAGTTGATCGTCTCGGGCTTCTTCACTTCGCCGTAGCTCCACGCCCGGACCATGTCCGGGCTGGCCAGGCGGATCATTATGCTATCGAAATCCTGTATATCCCGCATTCTATCTCCCCCTCATCTCGTCGATTCGGGCAATTTAGTTACTAAAATAAAGCAACCAAGAGAAAGGCAGCCGCGGAGACACGGAGATAAGAGGAGATCACGGAGAAGAAAGAAATCGAGAAGAATGCGGAATAGCAGTATTTATCGGCTCCCCCATTCTTCCCTATCTCTCTTTTCATTTCCTCTCCGTGATCTCCGGACTTCACTCCGTGGTTCCTCTTAGTACTATTCGACCTAGAAGGCGCCCTGCTTGTTGATGATGTCCTCGTCGCGCTCCGTGAGCGCGATCTGCTTGCCCTTCGCGTCGTATACGCGGATGTCGAGGGCGAGGCCCCGAAGCTCCTGGACCATGACGTTGAAGGCCTCGGGAATGCCGGCGGCCGTGTGGGGCTCGCCCTTCACGATGGCTTCGTAGACCTTGGCGCGGCCCGTCATGTCGTCGGACTTGATGGTCAGGAGCTCCTGCAGGGTGTTGGCTGCTCCGTAGGCCTCGAGGGCCCAGACTTCCATCTCGCCTAGGCGCTGGCCGCCGAACTGGGCCTTGCCGCCCAAGGGCTGCTGCGTGACGAGGGAGTAAGGACCGGTCGAGCGGGCGTGCATCTTGTCGTCCACGAGGTGGTGCAGCTTCATGAAGTAGATGACGCCGACGGTGACGGGATTCTGGAAATGCTCACCGGTGCGTCCGTCCCGGACTTTGGCCTTCGAGTTCACGGGGAGCCCCGCGTCCTTCAGCTTCTGCTCGATTTGCTCCTGCGACGGCGACTGGAAGACGTGGCAGGAGTACCACTCGTCCAGGGTGCTGGCCGCCCAGCCGAGCTCCGTCTCCATGATCTGGCCTATGTTCATCCGCGAGGGGACGCCGAGGGGGTTGAGGCAGATGTCCAGGGGCGTGCCGTCGTCGAGGTAAGGCATGTCCTCCGCGGGCAGGACGCGGGCGACGACGCCCTTGTTGCCGTGACGGCCGGCCATCTTGTCGCCTTCTTTGAGTTTGCGCTTGGCGGCGATGAGGACCTTGACGACCTCCTCCACTCCGGGGGACAAGTCGTCGTTCGCGGAGCGCTTCAGGCGCTGCACGTCGATGATCGTGCCCTCGATGCCGTGCGGAACCCGCAGGGACGAGTCGCGCACGTCCTTAGCCTTCTCGCCGAATATCGAATTGAGCAGCTTGAACTCCGGGGTGGTCTCGGTCTCGCTTTTGGGCGTCACCTTCCCGACCAGGATGTCGCCGGCCTTCACCTTGGCGCCGATGCGGATGATGCCCTCGATGTCGAGGTTGTCCAGGCTCTTCTCGCTCGTGTTCGGGATGTCGCGCGTGATCCTTTCGGGCCCCAGCTTGGTCTCGCGGACCTCGGTCTGGAATTCTTTGATGTGGATGGAGGTGAACATGTCCTCCTTGACCACGCGCTCGGAGATGAGGATGGCGTCCTCGTAGTTGTAGCCGTTCCAGGGCACGAAGCCGGCGAGTATATTGCGGCCGAGGGCGAGCTCCCCGTCCCTCGTCGCCGGGCCGTCGGCGACGACCTGCCCCTTGAGCACCTTCTCGCCCTTGCGGACGACGGGCCGCTGCGTGTAGCAGGTATCCTGATTAGTTCGCTGGTACTTGACGAGCACGTACTCGTCGCGCGCCTTCTTGTCGGCGTCAGGCTTGACGAGGATGTGGCAGGCGTCGACGTAGTCGACCACGCCGTCGCGGCGCGCTTTGAGCAGGACGCCGGAGTCGTAGGCGCACTTCTCCTCCATCCCCGTGCCGACGCGCGGCGGCTCCGTGAAGATGAGGGGCACGGCCTGGCGCTGCATGTTCGAGCCCATCAGGGCTCGGTTGGCGTCGTCGTGCTCGAGGAAGGGGACGAGGGCCGCAGAGATCGAGATTATCTGCTTGGGCGAGACGTCCATATACTGGAGCTCGTCCGCGCCCCGCGTCGTATAGTCGCCCTGATGGCGGCAGGATATCGAGCTCTCGAGGAAGTTGCCGGCCTTGTCGACCTTCGCGCTCGCCTGGGCGACGTAGTACTTGTCCTCGTCCATCGCGGAGAGGTACTCGATCTGCTTGGTAGCCTTGCCGCCCTCGACCTTGCGGAAGGGAGTCTCAAGGAAGCCGTACTCGTTCACCGTCGTGTAGGTCGCGAGCGAGACGATGAGGCCGATGTTCGGGCCTTCCGGCGTCTCGATCGGGCACATGCGCCCGTAGTGGGTGTAGTGGACGTCGCGCACCTCGAAGCCGGCCCGGTCCCTCGAGAGGCCGCCGGGCCCCAATGCGTTCAGCCGGCGCTTGTGGGTGAGCTCGGCGAGGGGGTTCACCTGGTCCATGAACTGCGAGAGCTGCGAGGAGCCGAAGAACTCCTTGATCGCGGCGACGATCGGCTTGATGGATACGAGGTCCTGGGGGCGGATCGTGTCCGTCTCCTTCAGGCTCATGCGCTCCTTGGCGATGCGCTCCATGCGGCCGAAGGCGCTCTTCATGACGTTGGCGAGGAGCTCGCCGACCGACCGCACCCGGCGATTGCCCAGATGGTCTATGTCGTCGACGTTCGAGGCGCCATAGTACACGTTCATGAGGTACTTCATCGTCGCGATCACATCGCTGCGGACGAGGGTGAACTCCTTCACGGGCACCGCGTAGTCGAACTTCTTGTTGAGCTTGTAGCGGCCGACCTTGCCCAGGTCGTAGCGCCTGCCGGAGAAGAACATATTCGCGAGGTCCCGCTCGGCGTTCTCGACGGTGATGGGCTCTCCGGGCATGAGGGTCGAGTAGACCGCCGCCAGCGCGTCGGCCTTCGCGGGCTCGTCCTGGGAGGGATCCTCTTTGACGAGCTTGATGTCCTCGCGCTCGAAGCAATTGAGGATCATGTCGAAGTGGAGCGAGTCAGGATGCTCGAAGTCGATCACGTCGACCTCGCGGATCCCGAGATTGACGAGCTCGTCGATGTCGTGGAGGTGGAGCTTGTCGCCCGCGCGGTAGAGCTTCTTCTTCTCGCCGTTGACCTCGGCCTTGATGGCCCTGGCCAGGACGCGGTTGATCGCGCTTTCCTTCTCGGAGCGCTCGGCCCCGATGGCGACCTTCTGGGACTTGTAGAAGGCCTCGACGATGTCCTCGCGGCTCTCGAAGCCGAGGGCCCGCAGGAACATCGTGCCGAGGATCCGCTTCTTGCGGTCGATCTTGGCGTAGATCAGCTCCTTCTTCTGGTCGATCTCGAACTCGAGCCAGGAGCCGCGGTAGGGGATGATGCGCGCGGAGTAGACGCCCTTCTCGTGGCAGAAGATGACGCCCGGGGAGCGGTGGATCTGGGAGACCACGACGCGCTCGGCGCCGTTGATGATGAAGGTGCCCCGGTCCGTCATGAGAGGAACGTCGCCGAGGTATATCTCCTTCTGCCGTATCTCGCCGGTCTTCTGGAAGACCAGGTTGATCCTCGCCTTGAGGGGGACGGCGTAGGTGAGACCCTTCATCTTGCACTCGAGCTCCGAGTACTTCATCGCGTCCTCGTCGAGGTTGTAGCGCTCGTACTCGAGGAGCATGTCACCGTTGGGGCTCTCTATCGGGAAGGTGTTCCGGAAGACCTCCTCCAGGCCGGCCGTTTGGAGTCCGACGCCCGCGTGGACCTTCTCGCGCTGCAGGAAGCGCTCGTAGGAGGAGAGCTGAATGTCGATGAGGTCGGGCAGCGACATCACTTCCTGATAGTCCTTGCCGACGTACTCCCTCTCTATCTTCTTCTCGCCGATTGCCATCCGTCACCCCCTCGTCGCGCAAGCCGCCGAAAGACGCAAGAAAGGCCCCGGGAGCCTCGGCGGCGTCGGCCTAGCTGACATCGTCAGCACGGCTGACGCGCCCCCGGAACCTTCGCGGAGGCCATGCGGGAAGGGACTCCCCGCCCGCATGCCGCTCCGCTGGAGCGTAAGAATCTGATTCGATGAAGAGCCGTATTACTTGACCTCGACGGCGCCGCCGGCGTCTGTGATTTGCTTCTTGATCTTCGCCGCCTCGTCCTTGGAGATGTTCTCCTTGATGGGCTTCTCTCCGGCCTCGACAAGGTCCTTGGCCTCCTTAAGGCCGAGCCCGGTGAGGGCGCGCACTTCCTTGATTATCGCGATCTTCTTGTCGGGGGGGACGCCGCCCTTGAGAATGACGGTGAATTCGGTCTGCTCCTCGACGGCGGCCGCGGCGGGCCCGGCGGCCGCGGCGGCGACAGGGGCGGCGGCAGTGACGCCGAATTTCTCCTCCATCGCCTTGATCAGATCGGCGATCTCCATGATCTTCATCTCGGCGATCGCGTCGAGAATCTGCTCTTTCGTCAATGCTGCCATATTATCTTCTCCTTCGAAAGCGCTCGCCGACCCGTACGGGCGGCTTCGGCGACGCCGTTGGCGTCGCCCGAGGCATACAGGAACGGCAGCGACTCCGAAGCCTGAATGCCGTGGGAAACGATTGCCATATCGGCCGCGGGCCCATCAGGCCGGCGCGACCGCCTCCGCGGGAGGGGCCGCCTCGACCGACGCGGGAGCGGCCTCGGGCGTTCCCGCGCCCATCCTCTCCTGCAGGGCGACAAGGGTGTAGACGAGCTTCTGCACCGGGCTCTTGAGGCCGGCCATGAGCATCGCGATGAGCTGGTTCCTGGACGGCAGCCTGGAAAAGGCCGCGATCTCGGCCTCGCCCATGAAGCCCCGATCCACTAGACCCGCCTTGACCTTGAGAGCCGGCGTCTCCTTGGCGAAGTCGACGAGGACTTTGGCGACCTCGTTGGCCTCGGACTTGGAGAAGGCGACGGCCGTGGGGCCGGCGAGGACGGGCTCGACGTCCTTGGGGTAGCCGAGGTCCTCGAAGGCGATGCGCGCGAAATTGTTCTTGACGACGTGGAACTCCGCGTTCTTTTCGCGCAGCTGCCTGCGCAGCGCGGAGATCTGCTCGACGGTTAGGCCGCGGTATTCGGCGAAGATGAAATCTTTCGCCGCGCCGATCTTCGCCTTCAGCTCGCCGATGGCGTCGGCCTTGACCGACTGTATCTTGGTGGCTCGCATTGCCATGATTTACCTCTTCTCGATCTTGGCCTGGACGACCCGGACGCCCGGCCCCATGGTTGAGGTGAGGAAGACGGAGCCCACGAAATCGCCCTTCGCGTCGGAGGGCCGCTTGCGCCCGATCTCTTCGAGGAGGGTCGTGAGGTTATCCGAGACTTTGTCGGGCTCCATGGACACCTTGCCGATGGCGAGATGGATTATCCCCGATTTGTCCGTGCGGAATTCGGTGCGGCCCTTGCGGAGCTCCGCGACCGCCGCCTTCAGGTCGTGCGTGACGGTGCCCGTCTTGGGGTTGGGCATCAGGCCCTTACGCCCGAGGACCATGCCGAGCTTGCCGACGTCCTTCATCATGTCGGGGGTGGCGACCGCGACGTCGAAGTCGAGCCAGCCTCCCTTTACCTTCTCGATGAGCTCGTCGGAGCCCGCATAGGCGGCCCCGGCCTCGAGGGCCTCCTTCTCCTTCTCGGGCTTGCAGAAGACCAGGATCTTCTTCTCGCCGCGGAACTGGTGGGGGAGGACGACGGTGTCGCGGACCGACTGGCTCTTCTTGAGGTTGAGCCGGACGTGCACCTCAACGGTCTCGTCGAACTTCGCGAAATGGAGGTCCTTCACCAGGGCGCAGGCGGCCTGGGGCTCCAGCTCCTTTTCGGCGTCGTATTTCTTGACCGACTCGCTGTACTTCTTGCCGTGCTTCATGGCCTACTTCTCCGTCTCAACGCCCATGGAGCGGGCGGTGCCGGCGATGATGCGCTTCGCCGCCTCGATGTCGTTGGCGTTCAGATCGGGCATCTTCTGCTTCGCGATCGCCTCGAGCTTGTCGTTGGGGAGCTTGCCCACCTTCTGCTTGTGCGGCACTCCCGAACCCTTCTCGAGCCCGAGCGCCTTCTTGATGAGGACGGACGCAGGCGGCGTCTTGAGCACGAACGTGAAGGTCTTGTCGCCGTAGACCGTGATGATGGCCGGGATGATGAGCCCCGGCTCCATGCTCTTCGTGCGCTCGTTGAACTGCTGGCAGAACTGCGGCGCCGAGACGCCGTGGGGACCGAGAGCCGGCCCCACCGGCGGCGCGGGAGTCGCCTTCCCCGCCGGGCACTGCAATTTGACTATCGCAGTCACCTTCTTCTTGGCCATAGCCTTTCTCCTTTCGTGGTGTACTCGTCGCGATCCGCCGGCTCGGCGTTTCGCGCGAGATAGCGTTCTTCGTTCGAGTCGGCTTTGTCGGCCCGAACGCGCGAAGGCGGCTGCGCCGCCCTCGCGAACTCCCATCCGCGGAGTGAAACCCCTCTATGAGAAGCGTCGCGCCGGCCTGACAGGCGCCGCGACGCCGCTTTAAAAGATCGAGGACCTAGACCTTCTCCACTTGCAGCATATCGACTTCCACGGGCGTGTTGCGCCCGAAGATTCCGACCATGACCTTGAGCTTGGCCTTCTCGAGTATCACTTCCTCGATCGATCCGGTGAAGGACTCGAAGGGCCCGTCGATGATCTTGACCTGCTCGCCGGGCGAGAAGGTCTGGCGGGCGCGAGCGCTGCGGTCGCCCTTGATCTCCCCTGAGCGCTGAAGCACTCCGCGGGCCTCCTCGGCGCTGATCGGCTGCGGCCTATGATGCTGCGTCGCCCCGACGAAGCCAGTCACGCCCGTAATTTTGCGGATGGTCGCGCAGGTCGCCTTCCAGTCGGCCTCCGGCAGGTCCATTTCGACGAGAATGTAGCCCGGCAGGATCTTACGCGAGGACGAGCGCTTCTTGCCGTCCTTCACATCGACGACCTCCTCGCTCGGCACCTTGATGTCGGTGACGATATCACGCGAGAGGTCCCCATTGTCGATCAGCATGCGGATCGTGCGCTCGATCTTGTTCTCGTACCCTGAATAGACGTGGAGAACGTACCAGGCTTTCGCCATGCTTTAGCCTTTGCGTCCTTTACCTGAAGATGACGTCGATGCCGGCGAGGAGCAGGAAGTCTATGAAGCCGAGCACGGCGGCCATGACGAGGGTGGAAACGAGCACTACCTTGGTGGACGCGACTACATCCTCCCGGGACGGCCACACTACCTTGCGAAGCTCGGCATAGCTGTCCTTGAAGAACTGAGTGATCTTCCTCATAGCGGCTCCTTCGCCGCGGACGGGGCATTCGAGCCCCGCCAGCCTCTATATTACGTAAAAACAGGCCAGGAAGGATTCGAACCCTCAACATCCGGTTTTGGAGACCGGCGCTCTACCATTAGAGCTACTGGCCTTCGTGAATCACCGGAACTCTTCGAGTTCAGGTGATTCACGCCGCGATTTTCACCATGTAAAAATCGCGTACATACCCTAATGTCAGGACTCGGTTAGGCCCGACTCCCCGACCCGCAGTTTTCACAACGGGAAAACTGCGTATATACACCCTCAAAAGCTTCCCCGACGCGGATTCGCGTACTTTCTTCAGCGAACGACCCGAGAACTGCGTACATTTGTTCAAAAATGGCCGCAACACCGAATCGCGCACTTGCCCTAATTTACTTTACTTTGGTCTCTTTGTGGAGGGTATGTTTGCGATCCCACTTGCAGTACTTCAAGAGCTCGAGCTTTTCCTGCTGCGTCTTGCGGTTCTTCTTCGTCGTATAGTTGCGGCGTTTGCACTCGGAGCAGGCTAAGGCGATGATCTCGACGTTCTGCTTCTTGGCAGCCATATCCGATCCTTTCGACGCGGCGAGTAAAGCCGACGCCCATAACGAATTATTTGCCCCGAAGCAATCCAAGCACCCCGAACGGGCAAGCACCAAGGCGCCTCCCGCCTCGCGGGACTGGTCCGTAAACTACAGACGTATAGCCCTCGAACGGAATCGAACCGTTGACCTTATCCTTACCATGGATATGCTCTGCCAACTGAGCTACAAGGGCATACTACGAAGCGTCGGAAACATATCACCAGCCCGTGGCTTTGTCAAGTCGCGCTAGAAGTCTTGGCCATGGAGGCACGAGAATTGCTATCCCGATCGACGCCGGCGGAAGGCTCCGACTAAGGTCAGGGCCATTTCGTCCCTGCTGAGGGCCAGGAGCACTATGCCGACACCTCCGAAGACGATAAAGGTAGTAGCCAAAGAGAGGCCCGCGGCCAGGTTTACGTTCCAGGCGGCCATGTGGAACTCCAGGAATGGTCTGATCGCGAGGATCGGAAGGGCCGATAGGCCGGAAAGCAAGATCAATTTGAGGGAATAGCGCCCCGCCCGGGCCAATGCCCCGGAAGCGCCGGGTATTCGGGCGCGAAGGAGCTTCGCGACGAGCACGAGGGTATTGACCGCGCTGGCGCCAGCCAAGGCGAGGGCGATGCCCGGCGCCTTCAGGGTCCCAACGAGAAGGAAGGCGAGCGCGATATTGACGCCTACGGATACCAGGCCGCCCAGAGTGGGCGTCTTGGTATCGCCTCGGGCGTAGAAGGCCGGCGCGATGACGCGGTTCACGGCTATGAAGGCGAGGCCCGACATGTGCCAGAAGAAGACCGAGGAAGTGAGACGCACGGAATCGGGTCCGAATTCCCGGCGGCGAAAAAGCAGGGTCACTATGTCCGCGCCGACGATCATGGAGTAGACGGCGACAGGGATGGTGATGAGGAGCATGGCGCAGAGACCCCTCTCGAGACTGCCGGCGTAGGCATCCCAGTCTTCCGCGCGCGCTGCGCCGGCCAGATCCGGGAGGAGGACGGTGCCGAGCGACACGACGAAGACGCCGAGGACCAGCTCCTGGAGCCGGAGGGAGTATTGGAGGCTGGCGACCGAGCCCGTCCCCGAGTTGGTCGCGAGATAGGTCGAGACGAGGATGTTGATCTGATAGGCCGCCATGCCCACGATCGTGGGGCCGAAAAGGGCGAAGACCCGCTTCATCCCCGGGTTGCGGAATGCCCGCCCGAGGCCGATGAAGCCGAAGCGATAGCCTGCCTTGAGCACGGCCGGCAGCTGGCAGAGGGCCTGGGCGAGCCCGCCGATGACCACGCCAGCCGCCATCGCCCTCGCGGGGTTCCCCGCGGCCCGGCCGAAGAGGTAGGGCACCGCTATCCAGCAGACGTTGAAGAGGATAGGCGCCATCCCGGAGGGCGCGAAGATCCCGATCGAGTTCAGTATGCCCTGAAAGAAGGCGGCGACGGCCACCAGAGCGAGAAAGGGGAACATTATCTGGGTGAGAAGGGCCATCTCGTCATGGTGGCCGGAGGCGAAGAGGAGGACAATCCAGGGGGCCAGCGCGATGCCGAGGGCTACCACGATGCCGACGAGGAAGACGAGGATGGTGAAGGTCGCGGACAGGAACTCCCTCGTTTCCCCTTCCTCGCCTCCGGCGATATAGCCGGCAAAGGTGGGAATGAAGGCGGCTGTCATGGAGCCTTCGGCGAAGAGCCGCCTGAGGAAATTGGGCAGGGTGAAGGCGACGGCGAAGGCGTCCGCAAGCCATCCCGTGCCCATGAAGGCAGCCCTGGTCATCTCGCGCGCGAGGCCTAGGATACGGGAAGCCATGGTAAGGAGGGAGAGCTTGCCTCCTTCGCGCATCATGCGGCCGGAGCGATCTCCAGCCGCCGCGATGGGCGGCGTTTCGTCTGACATAGCGGGGAGGATACGGGAAATATCGGGGAGAGGCAATGCCGGCTGATCCCCGCGACCAACTTGGTCGTGACTAGGGTCCAAGTTGGTTGCGATGAATGTCCAATTCAGGCTCTGCGACTATCCAACTTGGGCAAAACGGTTGCCTAAGTTAGGCACGAGGCCTTCGTTTCTCATCGTCGTTCTACCTTTCAATGAACCAAAGCTCGCTTCGCTGTGCGTACCCGCGTTGCAATTCCCCATGGCAGCCACAGCAGCCCGAAGACGAGGATCCCCATAATCTCGAGACCGGCGAAATAGCGCGGGGAGGGACCGAAGATCCTGGCCAACAGATCGATCGGCGAGCCCGTGGGCGGCGGATAGCCGAGGGCGAAGTAGTTGCCGGGGGCGAAAGGCGGAACGAGGGCCAGGACGCGATCGATGAGATAGGCCGGCACGACCACGATATTGGATACGAGAATGCATCGCGCCAGGGATCGCAGGCCGATCTTCGCCGAGCCCGAAGCGACGAGGGCGATCACGGCGACAATGATCATGCCATGGGATATGAAGAAAGAGAAGTAACGGTAGGAGGGAAAGCCCGAGGCGCCGATGTCCGGCGTCAGGATGGCCTGGGCCGCTCCGCCGAGGCCCCAAAAATAGAGGACGTCAGCGAGGTGGCGCCGCCGCGGGCCGTCGCTCATGAAAAGGCAGATGGGGACGAGTACGATGGTGAGACCGCACATTTGGAGCATGAGGGAAACCGAGTGCGACCAGCCCCCGACTGCCATCCAGTAGCACTGATAGGCGAGCTCGTTTGCCCACATGACGGTGGCGATATAGGGGGCTGCCGCCCGCAGCCAGGAGGGGCCTCCCTTGCGGGCGAAATACGCGACTGCCAGGGCGCCGAGGAGAATGACCCCAATGGCGGATAGGTGTGAGACGGACCACGAGGAGAAACCTCTGTCGGCGACGCCGCCGAGGGCCGCGGAGACGAGGATTCTGCGCCTCGCCGACTCGATGCGCCTGTCGTCCGTCGTAAGCGCGACGGCTTTCAGGCTCCAGTCTCCTTCCGCGGGGAGGACGACTCGGGCGGTCCAGGTGGGCAAGGCGTAGCGGAACTGGCTTCCGTACCGTATATATGATCGCTCCGCCGGGAAGCTGAGCGGAGCGGCGCCGGGCGAGGAGGCGGGCCGCGCCTCGACGCGCAGGGAAGCGATCGCCCCGGGGCCCGGAGCCGCCCACGCGTCGCCGCTCGCGATGAAAGCGAGGCCATGGCGCGATCCGGGCTCCGGCCATTGCATCCTCGCGCCCGCGGGAGCGAGCAGCATCGAGGTGCACAGGACCTGAACAGCCAGGAGGAGGACGAGGCCAACGACGAGGAAGGCGGCGGCCGATCGCTTCACGGTCCCTCCAGGATTGATTGTAGCATATCGACTATCCACCAGTACTTGACTCAGTGTGCATATCTTATTGTATTCTATTCGGACCAAAATAGTCTGATATTATTAAACGGGAAGCGGAGGATGCATGGGCGGAATAGAAGAGCGCATCACCAGGATCGTCGACGAGAATCGGGATCGGATTATCGCCTTCGCCGAAGACATCTTTAAGCATCCCGAATTGGGCTTCAAGGAAGAGAGGACGGCGGAGAAGACGGCCGTGTTCCTCGCGAGTCTCGGGCTCGAGCCGCGCAAGGGCCTGGCTCTCACGGGGCTGAAGGCCAAACTGAGGGGCGGCGGCGGAGAGGGGCCGACCGTCGCGATCCTCGGAGAGCTCGATGCCGTCCGCACCCCTGCGCATCCGCTCGCCGATCCGAATACCGGGGCCGCGCACACCTGCGGCCACCACGCGCAGCTGGCGGCCCTGGTCGGCGCGGCGATAGCGCTCAGCGACGTCCAAGTCAGGCAGAGCCTCTGCGGGACCGCCGTCTTCTTCGCCGTTCCCGCGGAGGAGTACGGCGAGATCGAATTCAAGCACTCCCTCGTGCGAGAGGGGAAGATCGGCTTCCTTGGAGGCAAACCCGAGCTGATCCGCCTGGGCGAATTCGACGATATCGACCTGGCCATCACGCATCACGCGAACTTCGAGGGCGAGAAAAAAATTTCGGTCGGCTCGGGCTCGTCGAACGGCTTTATCGGAAAGCATGTCCGCTACATCGGCAAGGCGGCCCACGCGGCCGGCTCCCCGGAAACGGGCATCAACGCCCTCAACGCGGCCCTCATAGGGCTCGCCGCACTGAACGCGCAGAGGGAGACTTTCCGAGACGGCGACAGCGTGCGGGTCCACCCCATCGTCACGAAGGGCGGGGATCTCGTAAACGTCATACCGGGCGAGACGACCGTGGAGCTCCTCGTCCGCGCCAGAACCATCGAGGCGATCCTCGACGCCAACGCGAAGGCGACGAGGTCCTTCGAGGCGGGGGGCCATGCGATGGACGCGCGGACGATCATCTCCGACTTCCCGGGTTACCTACCCAGGCTCCCGGAAAGCCGGGCTTCTCCTCTGCTGCCCATCGCCCGGGCGCTCGTGGGGGAGAAGGACATCGAGGCCGTGGATCCGAGCCGCCACTTCACGTTCTCCACCGATGTCGGCGATCTCTGCCATGTGCTTCCCGTCCTGACCTTCAATACCGGGGGCTTCTCCGGCGAGGCCCACGGCGCCGATGTCGCGCTCGTCGACGCCGAGACCGCCTTTGTATTGCCGGCCAAGATCGCCGCTCTCGCCGTCTTCGACCTCCTAAAGGACGGGGCCGCGGGCGCGCGCAAGGTCAAGTCCGAGCGGCCGGCCAAGTTCACGAGACGGGAGTACGTGGATTTCCTGAATTCGATCCTGTCCGGGGATGCCACGAGGAGCCGATGATGCCCGACGCAGTACCTGCTATTCCCGAGAAAGGCGGCGTCGAAGAAGTCAGGAAGGCCTGCTTTCATTTCGCCGATCTCTATTTCCACTTCGTCGCCGTCCTCGTAACCGAGTTCGGAGAGCCTGGGGCCGGCGAACTCGTGGGCAAGGTCCTGAGGGAAAGGGCTGCTGAGCGCGGGCAGAGGTTGCGCTCGCGCGCGGCCGAACTGGGATTGGAGCCGAAAGTCGAGGAATTCGAGAAAGTCACGGACATTCCCTTCCTCGGCTGGGATCCCCGGCTCGGAAGGGAGACCTGCCCCTACGCGGCGGCTTGGCTCCCCCGTTACGCGGACCATCCCTGGTTCCCGAAGTTCGCCCGAATGTATTGCGACATCAACGATACCGGGGTAATAGAGACCTTCACGCGGACGATGTCCCAGCGCATAACGAAGAATGTCCTGGCGGGGGACGATAGCTGCGAGAGGATCTACTTCCCGAAGGATCCAGGCTTGAACCGGCTGCCGGGCGGCGGCTCGAGAGAATAAGCATCGAAGGAGGAAGCAATGTCTACCGAGAAAGAGCATCCGACCCCGGGCTTCGACCTCAGCCGAGAGGAATACCTCGCGATGGACGACAGAGAGTTCAGGGCGAGGTTCAGGGAGCGAGTCCACCACAGTCTCGAGATCCAGACCTACGCCTCGCTCCACGAGGGAAGCCGTTTATCGCCCAGACAGACGGAGACGGTCGACCGCCTCGCGGCGATCTGGAAGGAGCGCGGTCTCTCCGTCGAGCTGCCGGACTTCCGCTGGGCCGCCAAGGTGTTGAGCTTCGCGAAGGCGAGCCAGGAAGGCCGGAAGGTCGACCTGTCGGCCTTCGAGCCCGGAACCGTCGAAGAGAATGGCTACGCCCTCTTCAAGAGGATCGTCGAGGAGCGCAGGTCGGTCCGGCATTGGACGGATCGGGAAGTTCCCGACTCAGTCATCGACGAGATCCTGAGCGCCGGGTCCTGGGGGGCCCATTCCTGCAACCTTCAATCCCTGCGCTTCGTCGTGGCGAGGGAGAAGAACGAGCCCGGTCTCTTCCGCGGATCCGACGTGCCGGGAGGTCCCGTCCACATCCTCGCGCTCCAGGACGAGCGAGTGTACCGGGCCAATCCCTACAATCCCGTCAGGAACCGCCTGCTCGACGCGGGGGCGGCCGTCCAGAACATGGTGCTCGCCGCCCATGCCCTGGGCCTGGGCGGCGTCTGGCTCACCTTCAGCGACGTTATGCTGGAGAGGCTCTACGCCCGCCTGAAGCTCCCCGAGGACGTGAAGCTCGTCACCTACATCGATATCGGCTATCCCGATCAGACGCCAGCTCCACCGTACAGGCTCGGCCTGGAGGAAACGGTGCTCCTCCGGATCTAATGATGTTTGCATATTATGACGTACATGCCTTCGGCGTGTTAGGTCGATGTAAACATCATTGAGAGGCTTGCATGCGTACCCTCTTTATGTCGGGTACGCTTCATAATGCAAGCCTCTATAGGGTCCGCTCGGGGACACTTTCCCGGCGGGTCTCCCACTTGCGCTCAGGTCCCCTCCGCCGGCATCCTCGACGGCATGACGAGCGAAGCCTACGGCGCCTTGGAGGCGATTCGGGAGGAATTCCGCGGCCTGGTGGGGTCCTGGAGCGCGGACAATCCCTACCTCATGGAAATCCAGGAGCGGGTCCGCGCCGCGCGGGGCTACGAGGACTATCGGGTGGAGACTCCCATCGTCTACAACCGCGCGCTGGACGATCTAGGCCCCGGATCCGAGATAGGGATCATCCTCGTCGCCGATAACCCGGGCAAGAAGGAGCAGCTGGCCGCCAACAATCGCTACCTGGTCGGCCAATCGGGCAAGCTCGCCGAGGGCTGGTTCCGCTCGGAGCTCGGCGTCGATTTCCGGCGCGAGGTCCTGATCCTCAACAAGACCCCCGTCCATACGCCCAAAACGGCGGAGCTCGCGCTCCTCGCGAAGAGCGCCGGCTTCCATCGCCAGCGCCTGGAAGCTCTCCTCGCCGGCAGCCAGACAGCGATGGCCGACCTCGCCTGGCGGCTTTACCGGGCCATGAGCGGAAGCGCCGGCGCATCGGGGCCAGCGCTCTGGATCTCCGGCCTCGGGGAACTGAGGAAGGGTGGCCTATTCAATATCTACCGCGACGAGCTCAGCCGCCGTCTCGGGCGGGCGACGCCCCGGGAGCTCTCCGGAGTCTTGGCTTTCAACCACTTCTCCATGAATCAGTTCGCGATCGAGATCAAGCGCAAGGCCCGGCCCGGAGCGCCGATCGCCGAGGAGCTCGCGAGGATAGGGCGGGAGAACCGGATGCGGGTATTCGGGCTATAGACCGTCTCCGAGGTCGAGGACCATGTCGCCTCCCTCCGCGCGGAATCCCGCCCGCTCGTAGATCCTCCGCGAGTCATCGGTGGGGCGGAGCCTGAGTCGCCCGAGGCCGAGAGCCGAGGCTTCGGCCATCGCCTCGGCGACGAGGGCCGATCCGATGCCGCGGCCCCGGTAGGCTGGATCCGTATAGACGTTGAGGAGTTCGCCGAGACCACCCGCGGCGGCGACCGCGCGCCGCTTGACGCGCAGGGCCGCCTGGGCGACGGCGTGCCCGCCGTCCTCCGCTAGCCAGCAGACGAGCCTGCCTTCCGCCAGGTCGGTTCCAAGGAGGGAGGCGAGCTCAGCTCGGCGGGAAGCCTCGTCGAGGGAACCGGAGTCGCGCGTTATGCGCTCGAAGGCCATCCTGAGATCCACGATCGTCTCGAGGTCCGAAGCGATCGCGCGTCGGATGGCCGGGATGATCAGCATGGCGCCCGAGCCCGTCCCGTCAGCGGCTCTTGGCCCGGGTCTTGATGTAGATCTGCTTGCCCTGGTCGGTGGGGCTCGCCCTTTCGTCGATATCGAAGAGCCCCGATGCCTTTATGAGGTCGCCGAGCTTGCGGTAACCGTAGTTGCGCGGGTCGAATTCCGGCTGGCGGTTCATGATGTAGGTTCCGACCGCGCCGAGATAGGCGTAGCCGAACTCGTCGGCCGCGTCCTCGACGGCCGACCGCATGAGGTTGGCGGCTTTGCGGTCGAGCTTTATGTCGGCCGCGGCCTTGGGCGGGGCCTCGCGGTCGCCCCTGGCCTCCCGGTCCTCCTCGGGCTCGCGCAGGATCTCGGTGTAGATGAACTTGTCGCAAGCCGCGACGAAGGGCTTGGGAGTCTTGCGCTGGCCGAAGCCGAGGACCATCTTGCCGTCCTCCCGGAGCCGCATGGCGATTCTCGTGAAGTCGGAATCGCTCGACACGATGCAAAAGCCGTCGAGGTTCTCGGTGTACAGGAGGTCCATCGCGTCGATGATCATCGCGCTGTCGGTGGAGTTCTTCCCGGTCGTGTAGGAGAACTGCTGCACCGGCTGGATGGCGAACTCGAGGAGCTTGTCCTTCCAGCTGCGCAGATTGGTGCTCGTCCAGTCGCCGTAGATGCGCTTGACGCTGGCGACGCCGTATTTCGCGATCTCCGCGAGGAGGCCCTCCACGATGGTGGCCTGGGTATTGTCGGCGTCCACCAGCACGGCGAGTTTGAGCTGGTCCTGATGGCCGAGTCGCTCCTGCTGATTCTGGTTCTGGTTCTTCATTGGTCTTCTCCGAATAAGGATGCGCGCACTCTGCGCACCGTGCTCACGGCGCCGAGGGGTACGCGTGCGGGGCCGCCGGTTCCGAGGTCTTCGGCTTCCAGGACGAGCCCCTTTTCGTTCTTGTCGAGCCGGACTGGACGCAGGAGGGCCCGGACGGGCTCTTCGCCGGGCAGCCTGTAGAGTACCTCGAGCCTATCGCCCGCGGCCCTGAGCGCCCGCTCGACGACGCGCACCTTGCCGAGGTAATCGAGCCCGCCCGCCTCGAGCCGCTCTGGCTTGGGGTCCGACTGGGCGATCTGCCTCTCGGTGAGCACGAGCCTGCGCTCGATGCGGTCGGCGAGCTCGCGGCGCTCCTCCTCGGCCCTGCCGGAAGCGGCCAGGCTCGCGCGTAGCGCCGTGAGTCTAGGCTCCGGGTCCGGCGTCCGGCCTGAGCCGCCGGCCCGCGACAGACCGCCGGCGGCGATCAGATCGCGCACCGCGTCGATCCTGAGACGGGGCGCCGACCCCGCCTCGCCGGCGGCCCCGCCGAGCGAGGGGCCTTCGCCGGGCCTCGCTCCAGCGGTATCCTCCCTCGGGAAACGGGCCTGCATGAGGGGCGGCGCCTCGAGCCCGGCGGCCGAGAGGGCGGCCATCGCCTCGTCGGGCGTCGCTGCCCGGAGCAGGTACACGCCGGGCGCGAGCTTGTCCGCCGCTATCTTCCCGAGAGCCGCCGCGCGCTCGATCACGGGCCTCAGCCTCTCGTCGGCCACGAGCGTGAATCCCCGGTAGAGACGGAGGGAGCGGTATTCCTCTTCCCATGCGGACAGAGAGAAGGCGAAGCTCTGCGGCAGGGCGGCGCCGGACAGGGCCTCCAGGCGCGACTTCATCTCCGTCGCGTCGAGACCGGCCGCGAAGCCGCGGCGCACGGTGTCGCGCTCGACGTCGAAGCTCCACACGGTCCCCAGCGAGACAGGCCTGGCCAGGCAGCCGACGAAGAGCCGCTCCTCGAGGCTCGCCTCCGGCATGAGGTGCAGGGCGTGGGCGCCCTCGACGACGAGGAGGCCCGGCCTTCGGGCCGCGGCGACGACGGAGCTCCGAGCCGGGACATAGCCTCCACCGCGGGGCTCCAGGATCCCGAGCTCCTCGAGAGGCCCCAGCGCGGCCGCGGGATCCGCGTCGAAGCGGACTCGCCGCGCGATGATCCGGAGCCAGCGGGCGAGGGTCGGTCGGGACAGGGCGACGTCCTCGGGCAGGCTTTCGAGGGCGCTCGCGATAATGATAGCGAGAGAAGAGGCCGCCTCCCCCGGGCCGCCTTCGGGATGGGCCGCCTCCGCCTCGGGCCGGCCCTCGGTCGCGAGGCAGGAAGCGAGATAGCAGGGCAGGTCCTCGGCCCAAGCGGACAGGAGTCGGCGGAAAGCCTGCCGATCGAGGCAGCGGTCCTCGTCCTCGACGACGCGCAGTACCCCTGCCGCCGCCAGGGCGCGCGCGAGGGCGCCCAGGCGGTCTCCGCCCCCCGCGGAGAGCTCGGGGAAGAGGGCGGCCGCGCGCTCCGCCGCCCTCTTCGTCAAGCCTCCTCCCTTTCGCGTGGAGGCGGAGGCGTGGAAGAGGAAGGAGAAGAAGGCGACAGCCGCCTTCGCGTCGACGGCGCAGCCGGTAGCGGGGATTCCGCCGGCAGCCTCGGGTTCGGAGCTCTCGCGATTGCCGAAGAATACGGCCGGATCCAGGACGCGAGGGCGCAATTCCTCCTCGAGGAGGGGATTGACCGCGATCAGCCTCCGCCCCCCGAACTGGTAGCGGAACAGGAGGAGTCGGTCGAGGAGGTTGGAAATCCTCACCCCCAGCTCGAAGAGGGGCAGCTCTCCAGCGAAGAGGTCTTTCAGGGCCTGCTCGGGGACCGAGCCAAGGAGAAGAGAAGAGCCGAGGATGCGGATATCCAGGACGTCCAGGAGGGCCAGGAGGGAATTCCTCGTCTCGACCCTGCGAAGGAAAGCCTCGAGCCGGCGGACGAGATCGCGCTTGTCGTACGGCGTCTTGATCGGACCTATGTAATTCCTCACAGCTCCGAGCAGCGCCTCCGTTCCCGAGGTGAGGAGGGCATCCGACCAATCGCCGACGCTCGGCCTCGGGACTGAGCCTTCGCTCATTCCCAGGCCTCGATATGGTAGCGGTAGCCCTGCTCGGTCAGGAACTTGCGCCTATTGGCCGCGAACTCCTCCTCGACCGTGTAGCGCGAAACGAGGGAGTAGAAGTAGGAGTTGCGCGCCTTGGGCCTGAGGATGCGCCCGAGGCGCTGCGCCTCCTCCTGCCTCGAGCCGAAGGAGCCCGAGACCTGGATTGCGACCGAGGCGTCCGGCAGGTCTATCGCGAAGTTCGCCACCTTGGAGACCACGATGACCCTCGCTCGGCCCGCCTTGAAGTCCGCATAGATCCGCTCTCTCTCGGGATTGGGCGTTCGACCGGTGATGAGGGGCGCTTTGAGCTCCTTCGCCAGGCGCCCGAGTTGATCGAGGAACTGCCCGATCACGAGCACGGGCTCCTCGGGATGGTTCTCGACTAGCTCGCGGACCGCCTCGTATTTCGCGGAGTTCTCGGCTGCGAGGCGGTGCTTGTCCCTCGGCTCCGAGACCGAGTAACGGAGATGCTCCTCTTCCGGGAGGGGAACGCGGATCTCGCGGCAATAGGCTTCCGCGATGAAGCCCCGGCGCTCGAGGTCCTTCCAGGGAACGTCGTAGCGCTTCGGGCCGATGAGGCTGAAGACATCCTCCTCTCGGCCGTCCTCGCGGACAAGGGTGGCCGTGAGACCAAGGCGCCGCACCGCCTGGATTTCGGCGACGACGCGGAAGACAGGGGCGGGCAGCAGATGCACCTCGTCGTAGATAATGAGCCCCCATCTTTCCCTGCGGAACAGGTCGAAGTGCGGGAAGTCCGCGTTCTTGTCGGGTCTCCATGTCAGTATCTGATAGGTCGCGATCGTCACGGGCCTCACCGTCTTCTCGGCGCCCGTATACTCGCCGACGGCCTCGTCGGGGAGGTCGGTCTTGTCGGCGAGCTCGTCCATCCACTGGTGCACGGCGGCGATGTTGGTGGTGACTATTAGGGTCTTGCGCCCTATGGCCGCCATGGCGGCCATCCCCACGATGGTCTTGCCCGCGCCGCAGGGCATGACGACGACGCCGTAGCCCGAGCCGGGCAGGCCGCCGCCGACGAAGGCCCCGAGGGCGTCGTATTGGTAGGGCCGCAGGCCGAAGGCCCCTCCGGAAGCGCGGCTGTCGCGCAGCTCGATGGCGAAGGGATCGCCTGGCGCGAGGGGCGCTTCGTCCCTCACCGGCCATCCGAGCTTGAAGAGCTCCCGCTTCACGGTCCCGCGCTCGGTGATGCGCAGCTCGAAGCCGCCGGGGGCCGGCACGAGCCACTTCTGAAGCTTCTTCGACGAGGCGATCTCCCGCTCGGCCTCGACGTCGGCGCAGGCCAGGAGCAGCCTGTCGGGCAAGGCGTGGCCCATGCCGCCGGGACTCGGCTCGAGCCGGGGCAACTCCTTGAGGACGACGCGGCCGAATCGGGACATCGTATCCCGGACTATGAAGGAAATGTCTCGCGGGATCTCGTAGCGGCTATAGCGCTCGAGGGCCGCCTCCACGTCGGAGGGGGCCAGGCCCGCGCTCGCCGCGTTCCAGAGCGAGAGGGCGGACATCCGATAGGTGTGGAGATGCTCGGGACTCTTCTCGAGAGCCGCGAAGGCGCCTATTGCCGCCCTGCCCTCCTCGAAGCCGGGGTCGTGGACGTCAAGGAGGAGGGTGAGATCGCTCTGGACTATCAGGGGCTTGCCTTCGGCCATATCCGACAAAGCATACTGCGAAGGAGGCGCGGAAGCCAAGGCGCGAAGGTTGCCCGTCGCCGCGCTTCGGCGCTACTATCCGAATCGATGGATCGACGAAAGCTCCTCGCGCATGGTCTCGCCTTCATCCGCGCCCGGGTGATGGCTCCGGACGCGGCTCTCTACCTCGTCTTCACCACCTTTTTCGGCTTCATCTTCGTCGTGGCGGACCAGATGAAGAGCGAGCTGCGCCAATCGAAGACCATCGTCGTCGACCTCGCCAGGGAAGGGGATTGACCGATGCCCGCCGGCTCCTCTTCCCGCAACCGCAGTCTCTCGCTGAGTGCGGAGGATAGGCGGCGTCTCGCTCCGGAGCTCGAAAGGGCCCGCGCCCTCGGCGCATCCGGCTCGTGCATCGCCCTGCCGGAGGCGGCGGGCGAGGTCATCCTCGGCGACGCCCTCGACGCGCTGCCGAGGATTCGGCCCGCCTCGATCGACCTCCTGGTCGCCGACCCTCCCTACAACATGGATAAGGATTTCGGAGAGGCGAGAGGCGCGCGCATGAGCGACGAGGGCTACGAGGAGTATACGCGGGCGTGGGTCGAAGCCGCCCTGCCCCTCCTCAAGCCCGAGGCGAGCGTCTACGTCTGCTGCGATTGGCGCTGCTCCTCGGCCGTGCAGCGCGTCCTGTCGCGGACACTCATCGTGCGAAATCGCATAACCTGGGAACGAGAGAAGGGACGCGCCTCCTCGAGGAATTGGAAGAGCGCCCACGAAGACATCTGGTTCGCGACCGCCTCGGACCGGTATCGCTTCGACGCGAAATCCGTGCGCCTAAGGCGACAGGTCCGCGCGCCGTATCGCGATGTCGGAGGCGCTCCCAAGGGCTGGGACGACGGTCCCGACGGTCCGTTCCGCGACACCGCGGCGTCCAACCTGTGGACCGATCTCACTGTCCCGTTCTGGTCCATGAGCGAGAATACGAATCACCCGACCCAAAAGCCCGAAAAGCTCCTCGCCAAGCTGATCCTCGCCTCCTCGCGGCCCGGAGACCTCGTCCTCGATCCTTTCCTGGGCTCGGGCACCAGCGCGGTCGTGGCGAAGAAGCTCGGGCGCCGATACCTCGCGATCGAGATCGACGCGGAGCATTGCTTGGCCGCGCTGCGGAGGCTCGAGCTGGCGACGGCCGGCGCTCGGATACAGGGCTACGAGGACGGCGTATTCTGGGAACGGAACTCGAGCCCCCGAAGGGCCTGCCGACCCGGCGATTGACGGGAGGGGCGGCGTCGAAAGGGCCCTGCCGCGGCGGGCTCAGGCCCTCCCCTCGAGGAGGAGGAGGATGGGCAGGTGATCCGAGTAGCCGGCAGCGCCCGAGCCGGGCCATGCGACCGGGACGCCCTCGGCATCCATCAGGAAGGACGCGCTCGCCGGCGCGAAGCCCGCGAAGGAGAGTCCCGAGGAGTCGAGGAGGCCCGGGCTCAGGAGGAATCCGTCGAAGCGATCCCTGCTGCCGCGATAGGAGTAGCTATAGCCCCCTGAACGCTCCCAGGGGCTGTAGAGCACTGCCTCTCCGTCCAGGGGCGCGGTCAGTCCAGGAGTCGCGGCCACCAGGAGACGGGCGGTCCTGGATCCTCCCGCGATCGCCGATCCTCCTCCGGCGACCGCCTCTTCGACTGGCATGAGGGCCGTCGCGTAGCGGCGGCCCGCCCGCAGGTACTCGTCGGGGCTCTCGTTGAAATCGCCGCAAACGACGAGCTCGACGCCAGGGTCGGCAGCCATCCTCGCCGCGACTCTCCCGCGCACGAGGGCCGCCTCTTCGCGCCGGGCCTCCTCTGTCTCCGCGGCCCCCTCGGACTTGGACTTCCAATGGCAGGCGAGGAGGACGAGCCGCCAGCCGCCCGCGTCGAAGTCCAGCTCGAGGATGTCGCGACCGACGCGTCCCGAAGGCGTCGAGGCGGCATGGCAGGCGGAGCCGAGAATGGGCAGGCGCGAAAGCGCGCAGACCGAGAAGGGGCCTCCCTCCGCCGGGGCGATGGCGGCATAGCGGTAGCGGCAGGCGGACAAGGGTCCTGCCCGGAGGGCTTCCAGCACTTTCCCATTCTCGATCTCCTCGAGGCAGAGGACATCGGGCCCGGGAATGCCCCGTGACGGGGGCATGGTCGCCAGGACGGCGGCCCCCGCGTTCGCGAGGCGAATCCTGTATCGCGCGTCGTCCCACTTGCCTCGGGCCACCGAGAACTCGGGGAACTCGGCTCCGTCGTCCGTCGCGTCGAAGAGGCTCTTGACGTTGTAGGCGACGATCGACACGCGATGCCCCGCCGAGGTCGACACCGACGAGGAGCAATGGGATGCGGACAGGCAGAGCAGGCTGACCAGGATTATAGGGGCCGAGTGGACTGGGCGCATGCGACCTCCAGGCGGCCCCCGACCCCAGGCGGGGCTAGAAGAGCCGCTCGGCGACAATACGGCGGATGAGCGACGCTTCCGATTGAGAGCCGCTGCCGATACTCTCGAAATTCTCGCCGGTGATGGTCTCGTAGGCCTGTATGTAGCGCCGCGCGGTCTCGATGCGCAGCGAATCGGGGATCGCGGGGGGCGGGCCCTCTCCGGCGTAGCCTCGTTCCGCGAGCCAACGGCGGAAAGGCTCCTTGTCGAGCTCGCGCTGATCGTCGTCCGCGAAGAACCGCAGTTCGTAGCTCTCCGCCCGCCAGTAGCGGCTGGAGTCCGGACTGTGAAGCTCGTCGGCCAGCACCAGCCGTCCATCATCCAGACCGAATTCGTATTTCGTATCCGCCAGGATGAGTCCCGAGAGCGCGGCCAGCTCCTGACCCCTTCTGAACAGGGATAGGGCCGCGGCCCGGATCTCGCGCCAGAGATCCTCGCCGACGATTCCGGAAGCGACGAGCTCGGCGCCCGAGATCGGCCGGTCGTGACCCTCCTTCTCCTTCGTCGTAGGCGTGACAAGGGCCACGGGGAAACGCTCGTTCCGCGAGAGGCCGCGCGGCAGCTCGATCCCCGAGACGCTCCTCCCCGCGCTATAGTCGCGCCAGGCCGAGCCCGAGAGGAAGCCGCGCACGACGACCTCGATCGGGATCATCTCGACCCTGCGGACGAGGCTTATCCGGCCCAGGCCGAGGGAGGCGGGGTCGCCGCCCTCGAGAAGGTGATTGGGCACGATGTCACGGCAGCGCTCGAACCACCAGGCGGAGATCCGGGAGAGCGCCTCGCCCTTGTAGGGGATGGTCGAAAGGACGCGGTCGAAGGCGGAGATCCGGTCGCTCGCGACGAGGAGCAGCGCCCTCTCGCCGACGACGACGTCGCGCACCTTGCCTCGGTATACGGGGAGGCCGCACGCCTCCGCTTCATCCAAGGAAGCGAAGGCGCGATCGAGCGAGGGCCCGACCTCCCCCTTGGTCATGCGCCGAGATCCGCCCGGGTAGCCGCGGAGCGGGAGATGAGCCCGTAGGCTATGGCTTCCTCCGCGTTCATCCAGAAATCGCGATCGGTATCCTTGCGCACGCGCTCGATCGACTGGCCCGTCTCCTCGGCGATGACGCGATTGACCCGCTCTCGCGTCTTCTCGAGTTCGCGGGCGTGGATCTCGATCTCGGTCGCGACGCCCCGGATGCCGGAGAGGGGCTGGTGGATGAGATAGTGGGAATTCGGCAAGCCGAGCCTCCTTTCCTTGGGCACGGCGAGGAGGACGAGGGCAGCCGCGCTCGCGACCAGGCCCATGCCGACGATGCGCACCGGCGCAGAGACGAAGCGTATCATATCGAAAATGGCGTATCCTGCGTCGACGTCGCCGCCCGGAGAGTCGATGAGGACGCTGATCGGCTCGCTCCCCAGGCTCTCGAGGAGGAGGAGCTGGCGGATGAAGCGCTCGCTGGACTCTTTGTCTATCTCACCCGAGAGAAGGATCGTCCTCGTCTTGAGGAAGCGTTCTGCGAGGGCATCTTCCGTTCGGGGAGGAGGGGCCTTCGGCTCGTCGTCATCCTCGTCGAGACGGGGACGCATGCTCTCAATGCTCATGGGTACTCCTTGGGTGATAGAATATACATCGGCCGCCCCGCCTGCGGCCAGCGGGATCGGCATCCCTAGATTTCTAGACCGATGACCTCGACGGGATAGCCTCCGCGCGCCCTGGACCTGCCCGAGAGAAGGCCCGCTACGGCGCGCGCGCAGCCTTCCGAGAAGCCATAGGCGGCACCCAGGCCGACCGCGCTCGGGAAGAAGGCCGCATCGTAGGGATCGCGCATCGCGATGACCCGGTATCGGGGAATGAACTCCTCGACCAGCCTCGCGAGGCCCTCCTGCGCGGGTCGGAAATGGGCGTCGTAGGTGAGGATCGCGGCCTCGGAGTAACGCCCGCGGGGACTGATGGAGCCCAGGAGCGTCTCGGTCTCCTCGGGGCCCGGTTCGGCGGGCAGGCCGAGGACGACCGCGCCGGGAAGTTCTGCTCGCAAGGCGGCCAGGACCGCTTCGGACTCGACGGCTTCGGGGGCGTCCGGGATCGGGACGAAGACGAGGATGAGAGAGTCGCCGTAATCGCCCGTCTTCCCCGCGGCGAGGAGGAGCGAGCCGCGCAGGAGGCTCGCGCTCCTCTCGATGTCCCGCCTCGCCTGTCGAAGGAGCTTCGCCGGCAGGGTCTCGCGCGGGGCGATCTCGCGACGCTTCGACAGGAGGGAATCGAGGCGCCGCCGGCTCATCTCTACGCGGACCGCTGGCAAATCGCCGGTCGCAGCTGCCTTCTCGAGAGCGCCGGCTGCCGCCAGAGCTTCGCTCGGCCGGGAGAACAAGCCGAGATCGCAGCCGGCGAGCGCTCCCAGCACGGCTGCCTTTCCCGGCTCTTCCTCGGGACCGATGTCGTCGCCGATCACTAGACCCCTGAACCCGAGCGATTCCCTCAGGCGGCCCTCGATGACGCGAGCGCTCGCCGAAGCCGGGATTCGTTCGCTTTCGAGGGCGGGCACGAGCACCCTCCCGACGAAGACGGCCTCGGCCCCGGCCTCCACGACGCGGGCGAAGGGACGCATCTCGCAGCGCTCGAGGCGCTCTACAGGAAGCGAGATGAAGGCCATCCCCTCGTAGCAATCGCTGCAGATGGATCCAAGCCCCGGGAAGCGGCCGATGCAGGCCGCGATTCCCGCGCGCGACAAACCCCGGGAATACGCGGCGCCGAGGGATCCGGCAAGCCGGCTGTCCTCCCCGAAGCCCCCGAGCGCGCCGGCAGCATCCTTGGGATCGCTCGCGAGGTCCAGGCGGGGAGCCAGGACCATATCGATTCCGCAGGCGGCCAGTCGGGAGCCCAGGAGGAAGCCCGCCCGCCTGGCCGCCCGAGAGGATCTCGAGGAAGCGAGGCCGAGAGGCGTGGGCGCTTGAGGGAATGGCGGGAGGCCGAAGCCGGGAGAGTCGCCGCCGCCTATCGCGACGAGGGCGCGGCCCAGCCCCGCCTCCGATGCCGCCCTGCGCGCGGACGCGACGAGGGATGCGAGCCCCTCGGGGTCCCTGAGCAGGCTTCCAGAGAGGAGGTAGGCCTTGACGCCGGCCCCGGCGTACGAAGCGAAGAGATCGGCGGCTTCGTTTCGAGGCGCAGCGGAGGTCAGTCCTCGCACTCCCCCCATGATCATCCCCGCGGCGCGGGCGCTACGTGGCATACCGCCTCCCTTCTCCATCATTCTACGCTATTTTGGGCGGTCTACGGCAGCCTCTCGCTCGTCTTCTTCGAAGCGGCCCTCGCTTTGACGAGGGAGCGAACCCTCGCCGCGAGCTTCTTCTCGGCGAGGATCTCGTCGATAGACGAGGGCACGCGATACGACCAATTGCCGACGCCGATGGTGCCCGGTACGTTGATCCTCTCGCTTTTGGGGTCGGTCGATCGTAAAACCTCGCTCAGGCCCAGGATGTCCTGAATCGGGTAGACAGCTATCCTGGAAGCGGAACGAGCCACCAATTCCAATAGAACGGCCGAATGCTCGGCGGCTAGGCCGGAGGGGCAGGGGCCCAAATCCCTGCCGAGAGCATCGGCCGCGAAGCGCCAGGTTCCCTCGCGATCCGCCTCGGCCTCCCACCATTCCCGGATAGAGGTTGAATCGTGGACCGAGGGGCAGGCGACCGAGAGCTCGGGATAGTCCGCGATCGGAATATAGGGTTGGCCGCCCTCGTTCCAGCGCCTCGCCCAGCGAAGGACCTTGAGGCCGAGGATGCCCAGATCCTGGAGGACCCTGGGCACGCATTCGGGGACCGAGCCTAAGTCTTCAGCGCAAGGCAGCATAGACACGGTTCCCGCAATCGCGCCCAGTAGGGACTTTCCCGTCCTCGCCCAAAGCTCCTCCGCCTGGGCCCTCTTCCATCCGAACAGCGACTCGAGCTTGTCCCGCTCCTCCGCCGAAAGAGTCGCCCAGCAGGTCGCCGAGCTATGGTTGCGCGTCGGCACGAAGCTTCCGGGAGCGTATTCGAATAGCGCCCTATCCCGCCAGGCGGTCAGGAGGCAATCGCGGGCCGCGGGCGAGATGGAGGGCAGAGCCTCGATGTCCTTCTCTCCCAGGATGGAATCCTTGAATAGGAACAGCTCCTCCGTCCCTATCCGCTCGAGGGCGGCCGAAGCGGCGCCTCTCGCGGCGGACTCGCCGGCCGCCTGGACCAGACGCCAAGTGGGCAGGTGCGGACGGGAGAGCCAGCGGATCCTCTCCGGGGCGAAGCCCGATGACTCGAGCTCGGCCCGGGTCATCGGGATATCGGGAATGAAGCGTCCCAGGGCTCCCGTGCTCTCGCGCTCGGAAAGCGCCCAGATGCGGAAGAAGCCCAGGACGTGGTCGATGCGGTAGCAGGAATAATACCTTTCGGCCTCCGCGAGGCGTTCCGCCCAGAAGTCGAAGCCGCGGCGCTCTAGGGCTTCCCAGTCGTAGATCGGAAAGCCCCAATTCTGGCCCAGGTCGGAATACATGTCGGGAGGGGCCCCGGCGGACAGATCGAGGCGGAAGCAATCCCGTCGGGCCCAGACGTCGGCCGAGTCCGCGTTCATCATTATCGGGATATCGCCCATGAGGGCGATGCCTTTCTCCGCGAGGTGCTCCGCGGCCGCTCGGAACTGCTCGGTCGCCCTCATCTGCAGCCAAGCCCAAAAGCGAAGCTCCCCCGCGAGGGCCCCGTCCGTCCACAGCGAATCGATGTCCGCTCCCGTCGGATCGCGGTGACGCGTCCACTCCCACCATGGCCTTTCGGCATTCTGGAGCTTGAGCGCGACGAACGCGGCGTAGCTCCTGCACCAGGGATTGGCCCCGATCCACCCATCCAACTCCTCCGCGAGCGCCTCTGGGGCCGAGCCGCTCCCCCCGCTCGCGCGGGACCATATCCTTCTCAGCAGCTCGAGCTTCGCCTTGAGAATGGCTTCGTGGGGCACTCTCGCTTCGCCGGAAAAGCGCCGGACAAGGGAATCAGCCTCGTCGCGGAGCGCGCCGGCGCCCAGCTCCGGCAAATCGCCTATCCTGATGTAGATCGGATGAAGGGCGAAGGCGGAGAGCGCGAAATACGGTGAGCTTTGGTAGCCCGAGTCGTTCACCGGCAGGAGCTGGATGAGATCCAGCCCCCAGGTCGCGGCGAGGTCGCCCGCGCGAGCCAGATCGGGGAACTCGCCGCAGCCCGGCGAGGCGTCGCATCGAATGGCTGATAGTGGAACGACGAGACCGCTGAGGCGCCGGGCCTCATGGGAGAATCTCATGCCTTTACCTCTTGCTCCCAGTATAGCGCCAACCCCTATATATGGAAAGTTTTGGCGCTTCGGACAGCGCGGACTCGGGCTATCTCCCGAACAAGGTTTTCACGGCTGACCTGATATCCGCTTCCTGAGTCCATCCCGGCATCTCGCGGGATTCGATCGCCTTCGCCCGGCCTATCGCGACGCCGGCCTCGCCGACCGCTTCGCGCGGGCCGAGGAGCAGAGAGAAGCCCAATGCCGCCGAGGCCTTGGCCCTGCGCCTCATCTGGCGAACCGGCCGCAGTTCGCCTGAAAGCGAAAGCTCGCCCGCCAAGGCGGAATTCGCGGGCATCGCCGTATCCGAGCGGGCCGAGAAGAGCGCGCAGGCCAAGGCGAGGTCGATGCCGGGCTCGGCGAGCCTCATTCCTCCCGCGACATTGACATAGATGTCCTGATCCGAGAACCGCAGACCAAGATGTTTTTCGAGAATGGCCGCGATGCGGCTGACCCGCCCGGCTTCGATCCGCTCGGAGTATACGCGCGTCAGCCCCGCCTTGGCGGGTACCGTCAAGGACTGGATCTCGACGAGGAGCACCCTTGAGCCTTCGTGAACGGGAGCGACTGCCGTCCCTACCGGCATCTTGCCCGATTCGCGTCTCACGAGAAAAAGCCCCGAAGGATCGCTCACTTCTTCTAGCCCTTCCTCGACCATCCTGAAGAGCCCGACCTCCTCCGCGCTGCCGAAGCGATTCTTGCTTGCGCGAAGGATCCGCATATCCCCCTCCCCCTGCTCGAAGCCGAGAACCGCGTCCACGAGGTGCTCGGCGGCCTTCGGTCCGGCGATCAGCCCTTCCTTGGTCACGTGCGCCACGATGATCAGCGCGGCATCGTGAGCCTTGGCCCAGGCCGAGAGCTCCTGCGCGCAATACTTGATCTGATTGGCCGTCCCCGGCACCGAGCCGGCCTCGTCGGCGTGGAGCGTCTGGATGGAATCGATCACCGCGATCGTCGGCCTCAACGCGTCCAATGTCGCTCGCACCAGACCGAGATCGCTTGAGCAGAACACCTCCAGACCGTCGCGCACGGCGCCGAGGCGATCCGCCCTCATCCTGATCTGGGCGGGGGATTCCTCCCCCGAGACGTAGAGGATCCTCCCTTTCGTCTCGGCCCGCGCGCAGAGTTGTAGGAGAAGGGTGCTCTTCCCGATGCCCGGCTCTCCTCCGACGAGGGTCGCCGAACCGCGCATGAGCCCCCCGCCCAGGACGCGATCGACCTCGGACAGGCCGGTGGAAAGGCGCGCGGCGTCGCCCGGATCTATCGAGCCGATCGGCAGGGGAAAGGTTTCCCCCGCCCTTTCGTCCCGGTCCTGGGCCATAGCCGACTCGCGGAGCGAATTCCACTGTCCGCACTCGGGACAACGCCCCATCCATTTGGGCTCCGTATGCCCGCAATTCGAGCAGCGATACACCGAGCTTTTCCGTTTGGCAGCCATGTATCGTTATCGTACGGGATGCGGAGGGATGCTTCAAGGGCGATCCGGCGAAAGAGTCCGCTGCCTATCGCCCCCTATGGCGCCTCCCCAGCACGTCGAGGCGCTCGGGCGGAGGCTTGTTGGGGTCGGCTTCGCGGACGAAGGTGTCGATCTCCTCCGAGAGGAGCTTCTTCAGCTTCTCGGCGGTCTCGTATACGGCATCGGGCCCCATGGCGTCCGTGACATCCTCGGGACCCATGAGGAGCCGAAATGGCCTGAGACCGAGAGCTCTCGCTATGCCCTCCAACTTTTCGGGCGAGGGGAATTTGCGCCCCATCTCGACCTCGCCGACATAGCCCACCGAGATGCCCGCCCTTTCGGCCAGCTCCGCCTGCGTTATGCCGAGTAAGACCCTGTGGCGCTTCATGTTACGAACCAGGAGTTGGTGGAGCTCGGTCACAAGCATATGGTAGAAACCCAACGTGGAAAAGCAATTCGCTGGAAGCATAGTCAGCTCTCCGAAGGAGAGTGAACGGAAGGTAGACATGCCCGGGCGGCTTCGACGGAAGCGCGATTCAGGGGTATACTCTCATCCGATGCCTATGAGAGTTTTCGCTCCCCGTTTTCGCAAGGCATTGATCGTCCTCGGACTGCTGCTGGCGGCCTACCAGCAATGGAGCGAGGCGACCGGGCTTGCGCACATCCGCGAAGCTCTGAAGGCGGCTCCTCTTCCCCTCGATGCGAGAGACTCCATCCTGGCTCGGATCGACGCCGACCCAAGATCCTTCCAGGGCTATCTCGCCCAGGCGCTGGCGGAGCGCGAGTCGGATCCGATGCTATTCAGATTGGTGGACAAGGCCAAGGCGCTCCCGGAGGGATATGTCCCGGGCGACCTGCAAGCCCTCGATGGAAGTGGCCTTTCGGTCGCCCGCTCCGGGCTCCGCCTCAGGAAGGCGGCCCTTCAAGCCCTGGAAGCTATGGATTCGGCCGCTCGCCTCGACGGAATAACCCTGCTCGCCGCCTCGTGCTACCGCTCCTATGCCTATCAGGCGGAGGTCTGGGACAGGTCCGTGAAGGCGGACGGGCTCGCCGAGACCGAGTCCGGCCTGGCCCTCCCGGGGCACTCGCAGCACCAGCTCGGCACTGCGCTGGACTTCGGCCCTATTTCCGACGTCTTCGCCGAGACCAAGGCCTCCCGCTGGCTGTCGGCGAAGGCCCGGAGCTTCGGCTTCTCCTTGTCCTACCCGAAGGGCATGACGGGAATAACGGGCTACAGATGGGAAAGCTGGCATTATCGCTACATAGGGAAGGCCGCCGCGGCTATAGAAGGGGAGTACTTCGGCGGCGTCCAGCAATACCTCCTGACCTTCCTGGAGACTATGTAGGCGAATCGGCCGAAGAGCCTACTTCCTCGCGACGACGTCGCGCGCGGCGCGCCCCGACTCGAGCCTGAAGCCCTCAGACATCTTCTCGACGACCGTCTTGAAATGCTTCTCGCTCGTGAAGCCGTAGTCCTGGAGGACGGCGGGCTCGATTTGCTCGTAGCTGACGTTGCCCGCCTCGTACTCGCAGAAGATATTGGCCAGGTATACGACATGGACCACGTCGCGGAACTCGCCGGGCTCGAGGCTGGGCTCGTGGTGATAGCGGATGGCCGCGACGAGGGATTCCGGGAAATTCCACTTTTCGGAGATGCGCGCGCCGATCTCCGCGTGGTTCATTCCCCCTGCGATGCCCTCGAAGGTGTCGGCGGGGATGTCCTTATCCTTGCAGAACTCGCGGATCTTCTCGAGCAGGTCGGGGTGGACGGACGAGAAGATGATCTTGCCCATATCGTGGAGCATCCCGCCGACATAGGCGTCGTCCAGCAGGCCTTTGACGTTCGCCTTGAAATTCTTGGCCAAATTGTAGGCGTAGTACGCGGTCCTGTACGAGTGGTCCCACAGCTTCTTCTTGTCGGAGGCGCCATCATCGAGAATCTTGAAGGTCCCATAGGAGTAGAGGAGGTTCTTGATGCCGCGCAGGCCAACGAGCTTTACCGCGTCGACGATGTTGTCCACCTTCTTTGCCATCATGTAGGCCGCCGAGTTGACGAGCTTGAGGAGGTCGGCGGTCATCGCCGGATCGGTCGAGATATACCTCGCTATATCGACGATCTGGCTGTCGGGATCGGCGATCAGGCGCTGGATCTGGACGATATTCTCCGGGAATTGCGGCAGGCTCGTGATCGATTTGACGATCTCGTCGGTGAGTGTGGAGACTGACTCGATCCTGGCGGCGGCTACGGGCACCGTGATGCGCGCGACTGTCTCTCCTGACTCGGCCCAGATGTCGAAACATTCCTCGTCGAGCCCGATCTTCTTGAGCATCAGGACCAGGATGACCAGGCCGAGCCCGGCTCCCTCGGAGGGGTCGAGCACTTGCTGCAAGGCATCCTCGAGGCTCGTATACTTGCGCGATCGCGCCAGTTTGTCGTGGATCCGCAGGTATTCCTTCTTGTTTATCTCGACGTTGTTGCGCACCTCGAGGATGATGTTGGGGCCCTTGGCCTGGAAGATGATCTTGATGTAGTAGCCCTTCTCCTTCTGTTTCTGCAGGTACCAGGAGATATTGTCCATCGTATCCTGCTTGAAGCCCGACATCCCCTCCTCGTACTGGTCGGCATCGTTGATATCCAGCCCCCGGGAATCGAAGTACACCCGCTTAGTATTGGCCTTCTTCGCGTTGACGGCCAATTCCCGAAGGCAATAGACTAAGTAGTCCTTCAGCTTCCTCTGCCCGAGCTCCGCGAGGAAGACGTCAAGGACCTCTTCCATATAGACTTCGATGTCGTGCGGGAGAGTGTATGTAAGGATATTCAACGCAATGGCGTTGTGAGCCGCCCTCTTGATCTTGGCGACATCGACTACGAGTTCGCTTGCGCCCATGCGCTCCCCACCTTTCCGCTTTAATTATAACGATTTATATGAAGCCATAATAATGACGTTTCGACCGCTTTTCAACAGGCCGCCGATTCAGCCCATGTAGCTCTTTACCGTGCGCGCCATCCGCAGCAGCTCGCGGCGAACCCTGCCGTTGAAGGAATCGGGGGGAAAGTCGCCGCGGGAGTCGGCGGAGCCGGAGGACATGCCCGTCAGGACCGCCAGCCCCTCGTCGATCGTCGAGACGGCCCATATGCGGAAAGTCCCGGCCGCGACCGCCTCCTGGACTTCGCGCGCCAAGGTCAAGTTGACGACGTTCCTCCGGGGGATCATGACGCCCTGCGTCCCGGATAGGCCCGCATGGCGGCACACCCTGAAAAAACCTTCAATCTTCTCGTTGACACCCCCGACGGGCTGGACCTGGCCGACCTGGTTCAGCGAGCCGGTCACCGCTATGTCCTGCCGCAATGGAATGTCGGCTATGGCCGAAAGCAGCGCGTAGACAGCCGTGGACGAGGCCGAATCGCCTTCGACGGCGGTATAGGACTGCTCGAAGCAGATGCTCGCGGTCACCGCGAGGGGAAAATCCCGCGCGTAGCGGCTGCGGAGGAAGCCTTCTACGATAAGCACGGCCTTATCGTAGATCTCGCCGGACAGCCCGGACTCGCCCTCGATGTTGATGACACCTCCCTCGCCGGGACTGACCTGGGCGGAGATGACGGCGGGCATCCCGAAGGCGAAATAGCCACGGTCGTGCACGGCGAGGCCGTTCACCCTGCCGACGGCGCTGCCCGTAGCCTGGAGGATGATCTCACCCGAGGCGATCATGTCCTCGATCTTCTCTTCGGGGAGGTTGGCGAGCCGCGCTCGAGCGTCGACGGCGCCCCGCACTTCTACTGCGCCGATCGAGGCCGATCCTGCGAGCCGCGAACGGTAATCCGATTCCCGAAGCAGGTCGGCGATCATCCCGAAGCGCGTGGAAAGCCTCTCCCGATATTCCGCGAGCCGCGCTCCCTGCTCGATGACCGCTGCGAGGCCGCCTGCATCGAGAGGAGCGAGCGCCTCGTCCTCGCAGACGCGCCTCGCGAACGCGGCGTAATCCAGCAAGGCGGAGTCGTCCATGGGCATCGAAGAATCGAACTCGGCGTGGACCTTGAAGAGCTTCTGGAAATCCGGGTCCGCCTGGTAAAGGATATCATAGCTCGACTCGCCGCCGATCATGATCACTTTGACGTCCGCCTCGGGCGCCTCGGGCTTCAGCCAGCCGCCAGGGCCGAAGGGGCCCTCGCGGCTCTGGATATCGGCGCGGCCGTCCTGGAGGGCCCGCTTCAGCCGGAGCCAGGCTTCCTCGTCGGCAAGGACATCCTCCGCCCTAAGCACCAGGAAGCCTCCGGAAGCGCGCAGGAAGGATCCGGCCCTTATCCGCAGAAACGCGGTGCGGGTGTCCCCTTCATCTTCGGGTCTGGGCTCCACGGTCCCGAAAAGGTTCACGGCGCTCGGATGGCTCTCCATTACGATAGGCGCTTTGGTCTGGCCCTCGCGATCTACGAGGATGTTCACGCCGTAGCGCGCCAGGGCGGGGCTTCGTCGGCGCCTACCAGAGCCGGAGCTCCTCTCATCGGGGACGAAGAGGAAGAGATGGGCCATGATGTCCTTCTCGAGAGTCTCGACCCAGGGTTGGATCTTGTAGGCCTTCCATTTCTCGGCTATCAGGGAAGCCTCGGCGGCAACCTGGGGAGCGATGATCCTTGCCCGGAGCTCTTCCTCCCTTTCCTCCATCTCTATCCGGCCTTTTCGGAGCTCGGCGAAGAGTCTCTTCATCCTGTCCATGTGGCCATACCAGCGCCGCCGCAGCTCGTCGTAGGCCTCCTGGGTCATCTCCCCGGCGGCGACTTTGGCCTGCAGGGCTTCGAAGCTTTCGCCGGAGTTCGAGTAATGATCGGAGGCATCTTTGTGCGCCGAACCTTCCGACTCGGCGATCTTCGGCATGACAGGGCCGAAGAATGGCACGATATCCATCGCCAAGCCCCCGCCCGCCTCGATCTGGACGGGCTTGAAGCCGTCGGCGAGGAGCTCGGTCTCGAGGGATGCCAAGAGGGCGTTCTCCTTCGCCTCGAACTCGCCGGCCAAGTCGGTCCCTTCGCGCCTCGCAGCCGTGCTTTCAGCCTGGAGGCGGACGATATTTTTCAGGGCTTCGACCATGCGATGGAGGTCGCGCTTGAAGGCCTTGCCTCCTCCGGGAGGCAGGACGAGGGCTCGAGGCTGGAGGGGCGCGTCGAAGTCGTAGACGTAGACGATATCGCGCAGTGTCTCGGCCGAGGCGGGGGCCTCCTCGAGCGCGCGAAGGACGGCCGTACGCCGACCGGTGCCGGGCGCACCCGAGACATGGATATTGTATCCCTTCGCCCTGACGCGCACGCCCATCCGAAGGGCTTCGATGGCCCTCGGTTGGCCGATGACGGCCTTGCCCCATTCGGCTCCGCCGGATTCCGGCGCGGCCGAACGGATCGCCTCCTCCGCGCGCGAGGGATCGATGGAGAACGCGACATCTTCGGCGCGGAGCTCGAGGGGCCTGTCCCCCTTGGCGCCGGCGGATGCGAGGGCCATCAGTCGGCGTGCTCGATCAGGGTCGAGACGGGCACGATCCGATAGCCCGACCCGATCAGGTCATCGATAAGGAGGGCCATCTCGCGGAAGAGATAATCGTCTCGCCCGCCGGCCGGTATCCCGAGGCGGATCGGGATTATCGAGCCCGGCTTGGCCTCGGCGACCACCTTCTCAACGATGCGGTGCGCATCGAGGTAGGAACCGGGCAAGCGGGCGATATCGGCGCGCGTGACCCAATCCAGGGGATCGACGTCACGGCCCACGAAGGTATAGTTCATCGAGGCTCCGGCAGCGAGGATATCGGTATTGACGGTGTAGTAAGGCGTATGCCAGAGGAGGGATAGCTCCTTGCCGGTCGCGGCGAACCATTCGTCCTCGGCCCGCGCCAGGCCGCGGCGCACGTACTCGGTATCGATCTTGAAGCGCACGTCGGTAGAGTCGACGGCCGTGAAGAACATCGAGCCGATCTCGTTGCCGGAGCCGGCGAGGAGGCGAGCCGCCCCGGGACTCTGACGGACGAACTCGCCGTTCACGAAGAATGTCGCCGTTATGCCGTAGTCCTTGAGCGCGTTAAGGACGCCGACGAGGCCGTCGGCCGAACCGATAGCGTCGAAGACTATGGCGAGCTCACGCCGCCTGATCCGAGATCCGTGATCGAAGGAGGCGCCGCTTCGCGGCTCGTCCCGGTCGGGGAAGGGAGCATAGCTCGTCGCCGGAGGCGGGAATAGGGGCCTAGTCCCCAGCGCCTTCACCGAGCGAATCATGAGGTCGTTCTTGTAAGGGCCGGCGGCGAGGGCGTCGAGGTACACGCGGTAGACAGGAGAGCTCGACGCCGGACCGAGGGCCGCGAAGGTCGGGACGGGGATCCAACCGCCAGTCGCGGCTCCCGATGCAGCGGCCTTGGCTATGGCATCGCCCGACATGGCTGGACGCGAGTAGGGCGTGCCCCCCGCCTGGGCGTAGAAGGTACCGTCATCCGACCGACCGTACTTCTCGGCCTGCGAGAGCGCGACCAGGCTGCGCTGCCCCGTCGAGAGGACTACGGTCTCAATCAGCGAGGCGCCGGCTACGATTATCCTGTCCTCGGAGAGCCAGAGCGCATGGAGGGCATCGGGCGCCTTAACCCGGGATTGGACCGACCAGTCGTTATAGGAGCGCACGGTCACGCCGGCGTTCGTCACTTCGGCGACTTTGGACTCGTCGGGGGACAGGACGAGCTCTAGGGCACCCGTGGCGTCGAGGGATTGAACGGCCGGGGCCAGGCCTACGAGGGCCGGGTCGGGCGGCGCCGAGAGACGATAGGCGCCGGAGCTGCGCGCCCCGTCGCGCAGGGATCCGGTGAAGACGGTGACGAGCCCCCCCGCGGGCCAAAGCACGTCCCGGACCATCGTATCGCCTTGCAGGAAGAGGTAGGGCAGCGCGGTCACCCTCGGATCGGAGCCGAAATCGTCGGGATCGAGGTATACGAGGAAGAGGTTGCGCCCGCCTTTGGAGAGTATGATCCTGGACGCGTCTCGGGAGACCCAGAAATCGTCGAAATTGGGATCGAAGGGGAAGGGGGTCTTGCCCGCGAGGACACCCATGCCGGCGACGCCTCGGTAGAGCGCCTGGGTAAAGAACTCCGCGGGGAGTATCCGGAATAGCGCGTTGTCTTTCAGGTAGAAGAGCGAGCCGTCGGAGGCCCAGCGCGCGCATTGGATCCTTCCGTCCCCGATGCGGCGGTACTCTTCGTCGAGGACGCGCGAGCCCGAAAGCTGATCGACGCTGTAATAATAAATCGAGCCATCCTTCGAGTACACGAAATTCCGCGAGTCCGAGGACCATCGGGCAGGAAGGTTCTCGATCGAATACCCCAAGTTCGAGGCCACGACCGTCTCCGAGCCCTTCGCCACGTCGAAGAGGACCAGCTTCGCGTAGGCAGGCGAGGTCGGCACGACCGAAAGAACGTAGGAGCCGTCGGGACTGGTCGCGCAGGGAAGCAGCCTTCCCTGGCGGACCGACGATCCCCTCGCGAACGCGGGATATCCCGCCACTGGCGCCAGGCCCGAGAGGGATCGGTCGCTGCGGAACAACCCGAAGCGGTTCTGCACCTGAAGGCGCGCCCCGCCGTCGACGAGGGCGACCCTCTCGGGGAATACGGTGAGCTGCGCGGTCCCCCCTCCATTCAGGTCGGATGCGAAGAGGGTATCGTAAATGCCTTCGCCGGGCTGCTCCACTTGGGTGGAGAAAAGGAGACTATCGTCCTTGCCGAGGTCCAGGCCCTTGTACTCGAGTTCCGCCCATTCAGCGGCGATCATGACGCTCAGGGCGAGAATCGCGATGCTTCGCTTCATGTAATACCGTCCCTCTGTATTGTCGGCGATCGCGGACAGGATGTAAACCGCGAGCTCGAGGATATCGACGCGCTTCGGCGGGCGCTCGGCCCGGTTCGCGGAGGAGGATGAAGACAGCGCGGAAGCTATCTCAGCGGGAAGAAGAGATCGCAGCAGTGCGAGCCTTTGACGCTACTGTGCTTGACCAGGCAGCGGCCCTCGGAGCCGATGTCGGCCCTGATCGTCTTCGCTGCCTGGTCGAAGGCCCTCTTCCCGTCCCACTGTATGCAGGAGAGGCAATGGCGAGCGCCGAGATGGTGGATATCCTGCGGCATAAGGATCCTCCATGGGAAGCAGATTCCTATACACCTCTATCGGAGAGGCGGAAGCCGGCTCCAAGCGAAAATCGAAACCGCTCAATGCGCGAGGGCAACCATGTCGACGAGGTCCGCCACCGCGTCGTCCTCGTTCGTCCGAGAGGAAATATAGCGCGCCGCGGCCTTTACTTCAGGGATCGCATTCGCCGGCGCGCAGCCGAAGCCCGCGGCGCGCACCATGCCGAGGTCGTTCATAGCATCTCCGATCGCCATCGTCCGGGCGATCGGCAAGCCGAGCATCTCGGCCAATCGGACCAGGGCCGAGCCCTTGTCGGCGCCCGGGGCCAGCACCTCCAGGAAGTAGGGCTTGGATGTGAGGACGATCGCTCGGTCACCGAGCAGGGACGATAGGTCGCCGACCAGGGCGGAGATGCGCTTGGGCTCCCCAGGAACGACGAACTTCGTGAGCCCGCGGGCGAAGAATTCCTCCCGATCTTCGATCAGGATGGTCGGCTGGCCGGTAAGCCTCGAATCCTGGGTAGCCCAGCGATTCGGCTCGCTGACGTGGATCATCCCCTCTTCATATATCTGCCAGGGAAAGCCGCGCTCCTCGATCGCGGCGGAAACTTCGCGGCATAGCGACGAGTCGAGGCGCCGCTCGTCGAGCACGCGGCCGGACGCGGAGTGGATGATCTCGGCGCCGTTGGAGCAGATCATATAGTCGCCGGGGCCGACCAATCCGAGCTCTTCCGCGTAGCCACGCATCGAATGGACGTTGCGGCCCGAAGCGAGCACCAGGAAGAGACCCGACGCCCGCGCTTTCGCGAGAGCTCGCTTGTTCGCCGTTGAAATGGTGAGATCCGAGCGAAGGAGGGTATCATCGAGATCGAGGGCGATCAGGTCGACATTCATGACTGCGAGGTTAACCCGAAGCCGGGCAACGGGTCGAGACCCGCTGGAGGCCGAACCCGCCGGCCGGAAGCGCAGTCGGCGCCCGCTTGCCCCCGAAACGCATCGCGTGTAGTCTCGGTCAATGGAAAGAGCGCGATTGATCCTCAAGCCGCGGGAGGAAGCGCGGATACGCGCGGGGCACCCCTGGGTTTACGACAACGAGATCGCAGGTATCGAAGGCCGCCCCGAGCCCGGAGCGGAAGTCGAAGTAATGGACGCGCGTCGTCGCTCCCTCGGTTCCGCCTTCTTCAACCCCAAATCCAAAATCCGAGCGCGCATCTACTCGCGGATCCCGCGCGCCGCCGACGCGGCTTTCTTCGCCGAAACGCTGGAGCGCGCGCTCGCCTGGAGGCGCCGCTTCTTCGATCCCGAAAGGCAGAGCGTCAGGCTGGCCTTCGGCGAGGCGGACGGCCTCCCCGGCCTGACCATGGATTCCTTCGTAGGAGAGGCCGAGGATGGAAGCGTGCGCTCCGGCGCGGGGAGGTGGATCTCGGCCCAATTCCTCAGCCTCGGCGTAGACTCGCGAAAGGCCGAGATACTCGAGGCCCTGGCCAAAGTGTTCCCGTCGGACGGGATAGCCGAGCGCAGCGACGCGCCTGTGCGGGCCCTCGAAGGGCTTCCGCCCGCGGTCGGCGTGCTGGCGGGGAGCGTTCCCGGGAGGGCGCTCATCGAGGAGAACGGCCTGCGCTTCGGCGTGGACCTCCTCGGCGGTCAGAAGACGGGCTGGTACCTCGACCAGCGCTCCAACCGAGCCGCGGCTGCGCGCCACGCTCCGGGGCGAAGGGTCCTCGACGCCTTTTGCAACGCGGGAGGCTTCGGCCTCGCCTGCGCGGCCGCCGGCGCCGCGAGCGTCATGGCGGTCGATTCCTCCGCCGATGCCGTGGCGTCGGTCGAGGCCAACGCGGCGCGCAACGGTCTCTCGCGCCTGGTAGAGGCCAGGGAAGCCAACGCCTTCGACCTTCTGCACTCGCTCGAGAGGAGCCGCGAGAAGTTCGGCCTCATCGTGCTTGATCCGCCCGCCTTCGCCAAGAACAGGGCATCGGTCGAGGGCGCCAGGCGCGGATACAAAGAGCTCAACCTTAGGGCGCTCAAGCTCCTAGAACCGGGGGGCATCCTGGTCACCTGCTCTTGCTCCCATTGGTTCGGCCCCGGGCCCTTCGCGCTGATGCTCGAGGAGGCGGCGAAGGACTCGGGGCGAAGGATGAGGACCATCGAGGAGAGGACGCAGGATCTCGACCACCCCATAGTGTCTGGTTACGGGGAGTCGAGATACCTCAAGTGCACCATCGCAGAGGCAGTCTGACTCAAAGGACGATGGTCCTCGACACTTCCTCGACGTTGACGCCGAACAGGCGCTGAAGCTCCTCCGCTTTCGAGTATGACGTACCCGCCTTCGAATTGAAGAATCGGATGAACTCCTTCATCGGGCCGTCGTCCTTCTTCATCTCGTAGTAGGCCGATGCGAAGGCCGCCCTGTAAAGTCCCTCCTCGGCAAGCTCCATCGTCGAAAGTTTCGCGTATTGCTTCTTCGCGCGGCCATCGACGATGGCCGAGGCCCCGTCGTAGCCGATCGTAAAGACGAAGTCCTCGCGTGACAGCATCGCAGGCGCCGCCTTCGACCGGCTAGGCCGGCGAGAAGCTTTCCTTCGAGGCGCCGCAGAGCGGGCAAACCCAATCGTCGGGGAGGCTCTCAAACGCGGTCCCCGGGGCGATCTTTCCGTCCGGATCTCCGACCGCAGGATCATAGATGTAGCCGCACACGTCGCACACGTACTTCTTCATACCGGTCTCCTTTTGTTAGGCCTTCCAGAGGCCATGCTTGTTGCAATGCTCGCGCGCCGCGGCATTGGGGGCTTTGACGGGGAAAAAAGCCTCTGGCTTATCGCCGGGATTGAGGAAGGCGCGATACGAGGCGGAGGCGCTCCCATCCTGTCCGGGGACGAGAAGCTCTATCCATTCGATGAAATGATCGGTCTCCATCGGATGTGCCACTGAGCCCACTCGCACGTGAAAGCCTCCCTGCCCCGCCTCGACCACCGGGACATGCTTCTCCCTGGCCGCGTCGCTGGAGTTCTCGGCCAAGGCTCGCATCGGCTTCCCGCAGCAGGCAGGGTCGCAGTCGGATGCGTGGAGAACTTCGACGATGTTTCCGCAGGAATCGCATTTGAAAATCTGCATTCTTTTCGACATGGCCATTGCCTCACCAGTTCTCGCCGAGGCGCTCGAAGTAGGCCTGGGGATGCGCGCAGGCCGGGCAGGCCTTGGGGGGCTCCATGCCTTCGTAGAGGTAGCCGCAATTCAGGCAGCGCCAGACCGCGCTCTTGTCGGCCTTGAAGACCGCTCCTGCGTCGATATTGGCCGCCAGCTTCTCGTAGCGCTTCGCATGCTGCTTCTCCGCGACGACGATCGAGTCGAAGACGGCCCCTATCGCCTCGAAGCCTTCCTCGCGAGCGGTCTTCGCGATGGTGGGATACATCTCCTTCCACTCGTAGTTCTCGCCGGCGGCGCCGGCCAGGAGGTTGTCCTTCGTAGATCCGATGACGCCGAAGGGGAAAGACCAAGAGATCGCGGCGTCCCCTCCCTCCATGAACTTGAACATGCGCTTTGCATGCTCCCGCTCTTGATTGGCGGTCTCCTCGAAGATGAGGGAAATCTGGACATAACCTTCTTCCCTGGCTTTGGAAGCGAAGTACGTGTACCTGTTCCTCGCCTGGGACTCGCCCGCGAATGCCGTCATAAGGTTCTTTTCGGTCTTTGTACCCTTTAGGCTTTTCATTCCCTTCTCCTTCGCTATGGATTTTGCCCGTCCCGCGCCCGAGCGTGCGCCTGTAAATATAGCCAATCCTCGAGCAGGGCGCAACGCGAATATTTGGGCCTGGCGGTTTTTTGCACATATCCTCAATCGAGAGCCGCTTCCCTGCGCTAAACGAAATGGAGGACAGATGGCGACTTGTACGCTTTACGACCCGGGACGGCGCGCGCCTGATGCGCAGCCTAGAATTCGCGAGAGGCTCGCGCGTGAAGGGCCAGCCTCCCTTTCCGACGCGGAGCTGCTGGCCGCTCTGCTCGGCACAGGGATCAGGGGCAAGGGCGTCAATGAACTCGCCGGCGATGTCCTCGCCCTGCTGGACTCGGGTCAGGGGATTCCCGAGGCCGATGCACTCGGGCGTCTCGCGGGCATCGGCAAAGCGAAGGCCAGCGCTGTCTGCGCCGCCCTCGAGCTAGGTCGCAGGCTCTACGGCGCCCGGGACAGGAAGGTCGCCTCCCCCGGCGATGTCTGGCCGATCGTCGCCCACTGGTCCGACCGCAAGCAGGAGCGCTTCATATGCTGTTCGCTCAACGGCGCGCACGAGCTCATCGCGGCGCGTGTCGTTTCGGTGGGATTGGTCAATAGGACGGTCGTACATCCGAGGGAGGTATACGCCGATCCCATAACGGATCGGGCATGCGCGGTGATCGTGGCGCACAATCATCCGAGCGGGCGCCTCGAGCCGAGCCCCGAGGACCGCGAGATTACATGCCGCCTCAAGGATGCCGCGGATACCCTCGGCATCTCCCTCCTAGATCATTTGATCTTCTCCGGCTCAGGCTACTTCAGCTTCGTAGAGCACGGCCTACTCGAACCGCCGCCCCAGGATTAACTTGAATTCTCTGAGTCGTCCTCCGATCATGGCTCATCCGTGACCTGCCAGGTCCTTCGCGAGTCTCCCGAGTCGAGCTAAGTCCTTCTCGGTCCTCTCCGACCAAGCCGCGGCGTTCAGGCGGATGTAGTCGCGGAATTTGCCGCTAGGTGAGAACATGCAGCCTGGAGCGATGGTAATGCGAGATTTTTCGGCTTCTCGGTAAAGGCGCATGGAGTCGAGTCCGTCGGGCAGCCTCACCCAGATTACATAGCCGCCGAGCGGCTCGGCGATCCGAGTGCCCTCGGGGAAATGTTCCTCGATGGCTCTCGACATGCCCGAAGCCTTGCGTGCGTAGGCCCTTCGGATCTTGCGCAAGTGGAGATCGTAGCCGCCCGATTCGAGGTAGCGCGCGATCGTAAGCTGGGGCAGAACCGAGCTTCCGTTGGTAAAGGCCATTTTGAGCTTTCGCACTTTGTCGAGGTAACGCCCGGGCGCGACCCATCCCGTGCGGTACCCCGGAGAGATGTCCTTCGAGAACGACGAGCATAATAGGACGGAGCCGTCGACGTCATGAGCCTTGGCCAGACTCGGCTTGCGCTCCGAGAAGTAGAGCTCCCCATAGATATCGTTCTCTACGAGAGCGACTCCTCTACGCGAGAGAATCGCCGCTAGCTCGGCCTTCGCCCCGTCGGGCATGCAGCTCCCTAGCGGGTTGTTGAAGTTGGTGACCGCAACGACCGCCTTCACGGGATGGTTCTCGAGAGCGAACCCTAAGGCATCGAGGCTCATGCCGGTGCTGGGATTGGTCGGTATCTCGAGGGCTTTTAGCCGGAGCGACTCGAGTATTAGGAGTATGCCGAAATACGTAGGCGACTCGATGGCGACGGTATCGCCGGCCGAGCATACCGCTTGGAGGCACAGGGACATCGCTTCGCTGCAGCCAGCCGTAATCACTACGTCGTCGGGCCCCACATCGCAACCGTATCCGAAGGCGCGCTGGGCGACCTGCACCCGGAGCTCGGCGCAGCCCTCCGGCAAAGTGGACGTGTCCTCCGAGAAGCGACCCTCGCGCGCGAGCTCGGCGAGGAGGCGGTTGAGCCTCGCGGTCGGCAGAAGCTCCGGATCCGGAGTCGCCGCGCCGAACTGCGCGAAATCGGGATCCCGCTTGTCGCGGACCAAGCGCAGCCACAGCTCGTCTATGCTGACGCGCGTCGGGTCGTCGCGCGTAGGCTCGGGATCGGGCTCGAGGCGGACCCTCCTCCGTCTGTACTTGACGTAATATCCGGACTGCGGCCTAGCCTCAATGACGCCCCGCGTCTCGAGCAGTCGATAGGCTTGAAGGACCGTCGACAGGCTCAGGCCGTGCTGGGCCGCGGATTCACGGAGGGCGGGGACCCTTCCGCCCTCGGGGAAGGTCCCCGCAAGTATCCGCTCCTCGAGCTCGCGGGCGAAACGCTCATAAAGCGGCGTTCTGCTTTCCATGGCCTCTATATCACGCCGATCGTCTTCCCCGCCTTCGCGAAGACATCGAGGGCGCGCTCCAGTTGCGCCCTGGTATGGGACGCCATGTAGCTCGTTCGAAGGAGAGCCATCCCGTGAGGCACGGCCGGCGCGATTACGGGGTTGGTGTACACTCCGCCCTCGTAGAGTTCCTTCCAAAGGCGGAAACATTTCTCGTCGTCGCCGACGATGATCGGGATGATCGGAGTCTGCGTCCCCCCGATGTTGAAGCCGAGGTCGCGGTAGCCCTTCATCATGAAATGGGCGTTTTCCCATAGGCGCTCGATATGCTCGGGCTCGTTCTCCATGATATCGAGGGCGGCCATCGCGGCCATGACGTTGGGTGCGGGCAGGGAGGCCGAAAAGATGAAGGAGCGGGCGTTGTGCTTGACGTAATCGATGACGTCCTCGTCGCCTGCGATGAAGCCCCCGAGGGATGCGAAGCTCTTCGAGAACGTGCCCATGGTGATATCGACTTCCTTAACCAGGTTGAAATGGGCGGCCGT